>Ga0082335_1000345_pt1 | contig 119691 bp, 100 predicted proteins | sample Subgrocontami58m_FD_72375 | JGI IMG/M metagenome (GOLD analysis project Ga0082335, IMG submission 72375) | Subsurface groundwater microbial communities from S. Glens Falls, New York, USA - GMW37 contaminated, 5.8 m (SPADES assembly) (version 2) ... | reverse complement strand
GGGTGGGCTCCGGCGGCGCGGCCGTCCGCGACGTGGCCACCGAGCTGTGGACGTTCGTCCGCCCGACTGGCGGCCGCTGGGTGCTGTCGGCGATCCAGCAGACGCGATAACCAACGCAATCGGCGGGAGGTTTTCCCGCCAGCAAGCCTGCTAGCTCCCGTTGTCAGAAATGGCAGCGGGAGTTTTCATGTCACCGACCACCCTACCGGTTGGTTCGGCGATGCGCGGCTCGGAATGGGCGATGCTTGTCGCCCTTTCCGTGTTGTGGGGCGGGTCCTTCTTCTTCACCGGAATCGCGGTCGCCGATCTGCCGGCCCTGACCCTGGTTGCGCTACGGGTCGCGGTGGCATCGATCGCATTGTGGGTGGTGCTGCGTGCGACGGGCCAGGCGATGCCGTGGACCGCGGATGTCTGGACCGCATTCCTGTGCATGGGCCTGCTCAACAACGTGATTCCATTCACCGTGATCGTCTGGGGCCAGCATCATATCGCCAGCAGCGTCGCCTCCATTCTGAACGCGACGACACCCCTGTTCACCGTTGTTGTGGCCCATGGTCTGACTCGCGATGAGAAGCTGACCGCGGGCAAGGCAATCGGCGTGGCCATCGGCCTCGCCGGCGCCGTCGTCACGATCGGCCCCGATGCGCTGGGAGCCCTCGGCCAGGACACCCTCGCCCAGGTGGCGTGTCTGGGAGCGGCCTTTTCCTATGCGCTGGCGAGTGTCTACGGACGGCGCTTCCGACGCATGGGTGTCCCACCTTTGGCGACCGCGACCGGGCAGGTCACCGCGTCGACGATCATGCTGCTTCCGTTGTCGCTGGTGGTGGATCACCCCTGGACCCTGGCTATGCCGAGCGCAGCGACGTGGGGGGCGGTAGTGGGTATTGGGCTGCTTTCGACGGCAGGCGCCTATATCCTGTTCTTTCGGATTCTGGCGGCCGCCGGTGCTCTCAACCTGATGCTGGTGACCTTCCTGATCCCGGTCAGCGCCACAATGTTGGGCGTCACGGTCCTGGGCGAGACGCTCCTGATCCGCCACGTCGCGGGAATGGCGACCATCGGTATCGGGATGGCGTGCATCGACGGGCGGCTCTTTGGCTGGCTGAGGCACTGGCGACGCAACACTCCGCCGTTGCCAGCATCGGGAACACGCGATAGCTGATCCCGGCCGAACGGGAGACCGCTGCCATGACCGCGCCAGCCCCACCCATTTACGCCGACTCCAAGCTCCGCCGCATCCTGTCGACGGTGCGAACGATCGCCATGGTCGGCGCCAGTTCGAACTGGAACCGCCCCAGTTATTTCGTCATGAAATATCTACAGGGGAAGGGCTACCGCGTCATTCCGGTCAACCCGACCACCGCCGGCAAGGAGCAATTGGGCGAGAAAATCTACGCCTCGCTGCGGGATATCCCCGAGAAGATCGACATGGTCGACGTCTTCCGTGCTTCCGATCAGGTGGGCCCGATTGTGGAGGATGCGATCGCCATCGGCGCCACGGTCGTGTGGATGCAGCTTGGCGTCCGCAACGACGAAGCGGGCGCTCGCGCCGAAGCCGCAGGCTTGGAAGTGGTCATGAACCGCTGCCCGAAGATCGAGTTCGGGCGGCTGGGTGGCGAACTGTCCTGGAGCGGGGTCAACTCCGGCATCATCCGCAATCGCGCCGCGTCGCCTCCGACCGAACGCGCCCGCAAGCCGCGCCCCCTGCCGGAAACCAATGTCAGCTATGGGTTTGAGACGCTGGCCGTGCATGCGGGTGCCTCTCCGGACCCGACGACGGGCGCTCGATCCACCCCGATCTACCAGACGACCGCCTATGTGTTCGACGACGTCGACCACGCCGCGTCTTTGTTCAACCTGCATAATTTCGGCTACATCTACTCCCGCCTGACCAATCCCACGGTCGCGGTGCTGGAGGAACGGGTCGCCAGCCTGGAAGGCGGACGCGCCGCCGTTGCCGCGGCGTCCGGGCATGCGGCGCAGTTCCTGGTGTTCGCGACGATGCTGGAGCCGGGGGATGAATTCCTGGCCTCCCGCGCGCTCTATGGCGGCTCCCTGACCCAGTTCGGTTTGTCGTTCAAGAAGCTGGGGTGGCACTGCCATTTCGTGGACCCGTCGGACCCGGAGAATTTCCGCCGCGCGCTGACCCCGAAATGCAAGGCGATCTTCGTGGAGAGCCTGGCCAACCCGGGCGGTGTGATCGTCGACCTGGAGGCCATCGCCAAGATCGCGCACGACGCCGGTCTGCCGCTGATCGTGGACAATACGCTGGCCACGCCGTTCCTGTGTCGCCCGTTCGAGTGGGGCGCTGACATCGTCACCCATTCCACCACGAAATTCCTGGGCGGACATGGCAACTCGATGGGCGGGATCGTCGTGGAGTCCGGCAAATTCGATTGGGCGCAGGGCGGCAAGTTCCCGTCGATGACGGAGCCGGAGCCGGCCTATCACGGCTTGCGCTTCTACGAGAATTTCGGCGATTTCGCCTTCACCACCAAGGCGCGGGCCGTGGCGCTGCGAGATTACGGACCGACCATGGCACCGATGAACGCGTTCCTGACCATCACCGGGGTGGAAACCCTGCATTTGCGGATGGAGCGGCATTGCGCGAACGCCCAGGCGGTGGCGGAGTTCCTGTCCACCCACCCGAAAGTCGCCTGGGTATCCTATGCCGGGCTGGAATCCAGTCCGTACCGGGCGCTGGCCCGTAAATACCTGCCGAAGGGCGCCGGCTCGGTGTTCACCTTCGGCGTGAAGGGTGGCTACGAAGCCGGGATCAAGCTGGTCGAAAGCGTGGGCCTGTTCTCCCATCTGGCGAATATCGGTGACACGCGCAGCCTGATCCTGCATCCGGCATCAACCACGCATCGGCAATTGACCGAGGAGCAAAGGATCGCCGCCGGCGCCGGGCCGGATGTGATCCGCCTGTCGATCGGGGTGGAAACCGCCGCGGATCTGATCCGCGATCTGGATCAGGCGATGGGGGGTGCATAAGCCGCCCGACAAACGGCAGTGGGGCCAAAGGACTGGACACGACCAGCCCCGAGCCTGGCTACGCTATCCGGTCACGATCCTGATCGGACCCGCCGCATCGGTGATCGATACCGGCGTGTAGCCGCCGCAATCACCGTCCGTCTGGATAGGCAGCGTTTGGTTGCCGATGATGCTGATGCTCGCGGCCCGAAGATGTCGCACACCGGGGGCCTTTCCCAAGAGATTGAGCGGTAAGGCGGTTCCGTACATCAGTGCCGCTGCCGGTCCCGCATGGTCGAACAGAACCACCGAAAACCCCGGTTCGCTCGGCCGAGCGTCCGGGACCAGACGGAAATTTCCACCATAGAGCCGGCCTTTGCTGACGATCACACTGGCCGTCCTGGTTTCCAAGTCGTCGATGCGCAGGTGGATGGACGGAAACGGATACCGGAGCATTTCCCGCACCGATTGCAGCACATAGGCTCCCTTGCCGAGGAGCTTCTTCAGCGGAAACGATAGGTTACGGACGACCTGCGCATCGAATCCGACGCCGACCATCTGCACGAACAGCCGATCGCCGTCAGTGCCTTTGGCGAGGCCGGGCCAGAGAGTGGTCGTGCGGCCGAATGCGAGGGCCGCGGCAACCGCTCGCGGTCCAAACGGAAGATCCAACTCATGCGCCAGCACATTGGCGGTGCCCAGGGGAATCACGCCAAGCCGCGCACCGGACCCGATCAACCCGTTCGCCACCTCGGCGATCGTCCCGTCTCCGCCGGCCGCGACGACCAGGTCGGCGCCTCGCCGCACGGCATCGCGGGCCAACGCTTCGGCGTGGCCGGGGCGCGTGGTTTCCGCGAGATGCAGTCGGACGCCGTTGGCAACCAGGACATCCAGCACCCGCCAAAGGAGGTAGGCACGCCGGCGTCCCGCAACGGGGTTGAAGACGATGACCATGTCGGGACCGTTTCGTGGTTCGCTGGGTTCGAATCGGACGGGAGCCAAAGAAAGAGGTCGTTTCTGCTCGTCTATGATGTCACGCCGATGACAGCAAAAAGACTCATGTATTACTTTTACATTTGACCGGAAATTATTGATTCGTCATCGAAGTTTCACCCCATGCGCCGCCGGGGTTCGGTAAGCACCGCTCCAGACATGAACACAATGTCATCATCCTTCGCACGCCCGGCCTATCGGAGCGTCTTCATTTCGGACACGCATCTCGGCACGCGTGGCTGCCGAAGTGGGTTCCTCGTGGATTTTCTGGCGCAAACGTCCTGCCAGCATCTCTTTCTGGTGGGTGACATCATCGACGGATGGCGCCTTCGCAAATCCTGGTACTGGGATGCCACGCACGACGATGTGCTCCGACAGATCGTGCGACATGCGCGCGCGGGAGCAAACGTCACCTATATCCCAGGCAATCACGATGAGATGTTTCGCTCCTGGCTTCCGATCGGCCTGGAAATCTGCGGCATCAAGCTTTGCCGGGAATCGGAACACGTGACGGCGGATGGCAAGCGCCTGCTGATCCTGCATGGCGATGAGTTCGACAGCGTCGTCCGATACGCCCGCTTTCTCGCGCTGCTGGGGGACTGGGCCTATACAACTGCCTTGACGATGAACCGTTGGTTCAACGTGGTACGGCGCAGGTTGGGCTACCCGTACTGGTCGCTATCGGCCTGGTTGAAACGCCAGGTGAAGGAAGCCGTGAAAGCGATCGATCGTTTCGAAGCCGCGGTCGCCGATGAGGCACGGCGGCGTGGTTTCGACGGTGTCGTGTGCGGGCATATCCATCATGCCGAAATGCGTGACCTGGATGGCATTCTCTACATGAATGACGGCGATTGGGTTGAAAGCTGCACCGCGCTGGTGGAACACCACGACGGACGCTTCGAGCTGATCGACTGGGCCGAACTGAACCGTTTGTCGTTCTTCGAGCCGCAACAGGCTCGAGTGCCACAAACTGCTTGATTCCCTCCCCCTTTTTGAAGAAGCAGGCGACGACATCATGCTGCCGCCCGCCCCGTGCCATCGAATCCTGATCGTTACGGATGCGTGGACACCCCAGGTCAATGGCGTCGTACGCACATTGACCACGGTAGCCCGGGAATTGAAGGCCATGGGCCATGTGGTGGAGGTCATCGGCCCGGATCGCTTCCGCACCTTCCCCTGCCCGACCTATCCGGACATCTCTCTGTCTTTCCTGCCGCGCCGCCGGCTGATCGGCATGATCGAGGCGTTTCGGCCGGATGCCCTGCATATCGCGACAGAAGGCCCGTTGGGTCTCGCGGCCCGCCGTTGGGCTCGTCGAACCGGCTTCAAATTCACCACCGCGTTCCATACGCGTTTCGCGGAGTATGTGAAGGCGCGCACCGGCCTGCCCGTACGACCAATCTATGCTTGGATGCGGCGCTTCCACGGCGCCGGTCAGGGCACCATGGTCGCGACCCAGTCGTTGCGCGATGAGTTGGCGGCGCGCGGTTTCAGCAATATCCGATCCTGGTCGCGCGGTGTCGATCTGGACCTGTTCAAGCCGACCCCGCGAGAGATCTGGGACCTGCCGCGTCCGATCTTCATCTATGTCGGCAGGGTTTCGGTGGAGAAGAATATCGGCGCCTTCCTGGACCTCGACCTGCCCGGGTCAAAAGTCGTGGTCGGCGGCGGACCGCAACTGCTGGCGCTGCGACGAGCCTATCCGGATGTGACCTTCACCGGACCGCGCCAGGGGGACGCATTGGCCCGCGCCTATGCCGGTGCGGATGTTTTCGTGTTTCCCAGCCTGACCGACACGTTCGGGCTCGTGATCCTGGAATCCCTGGCCTGCGGGACACCCGTCGCCGCGTTCCCGGTGACCGGACCCAAGGACGTGCTGGCGGACGCGGTTGGCAAGATCGGCGCTGTAAATGCCGACCTGCGAGTCGCCGCGCTGGATGCCCTGTCAGCGGATCGGGAGGCCTGCCGAATGCATGCGGAGCGCTATTCGTGGCGGGCGTGCGCGGAGACGTTCCTGTCCCATTTGGTGCCGCTGATCGAAACCGCCTGAGGCCCAAGTCCTCCCGGCCACCCCGCAGCGGTTTTCATTTTGGCCCGGAGGCGCCTCATCCAAGCTGCCCCGTCCCGAAAGCAGCCATCTGCCCAATCCGCACGCAATGATTAACGACAGGATTAACCGCATGGAACCGGAACAATACCCCCCGAGTCCCGCATCGCTCCGTAACGAAACGCCCCCTTATCCGCGCCCGACCGGAACGGATTACCGAAAATCCATACTTAAAGTAGAATCTTAAGAATCCCGATATGTAGCGTTATATCAGTGCCTAACGACCCAATCTGAAACCCGGATGTGAGCTTTGCCGAAAATCGCCACCAGCCAGTTTCGCGCCCAATTAACCATTCGGGGTTTTTGTTAACCATCGCCTAAAATCCAGGCAAAACATCGCAAGTCCGAGGATTTTGACCCCAAAAATCCACATCTTGTCGCCGAAATCCACTTTTAACTTGCCACCGATGCCGAGCCTGACCTAGAACAAAAAGCAAACATTCAATCGATCCCCTTGCCCCAGGATCCCCGCATCATCCCAATGACCCTCGCTTCGACCCTCAAAATCGCACGCCCACAGTCGAAAACGACGCGATGAAACCCGGGTCAAGGCCAAGCCTCACGAGGAGAATGCCTCATTCGGCCATGGAGGGAATTGCCGCCGCCTCGGATGATTTCCCGTGCTCGCGTTTCCGCGCTATAGGATCGGCAACTCGCCCTAACCCTGTCAGCCCGGAAAGCGTCTGATCCATGGATTTCAACCTCACCGGAAACCAAATTCAGATTCGCGATGAAATCCAGCGCCTGTGCCAGCGTTTCGACGACACCTACTGGCTGGAGCGCGAGAACACCGCCACCTTCCCGCACGCCTTCTTCGACGCCCTCGCCGAGGGCAACTGGCTCGGCATCGCCATGCCGGAAGTCTATGGCGGCGCCGGTCTGGGCATCACCGAAGCCGCGCTGATGATGCAGGCCATCGCCGAATCCGGCGCCGCCATGAGCGGGGCGAGCGCAGTCCATATCAACATCTTCGGCCTCAACCCAGTTGTGGTGCACGGCACCGATGCGCAGAAGCAGCGCATGCTGCCGCCGCTGATCGCCGGGAAGGACAAGGCCTGTTTTGGCGTGACCGAACCGAATGCCGGGCTCAACACGACGGAACTGACCACCCGCGCGGACCGGCATGGCGATCACTACCTGATCAACGGATCCAAGATCTGGACCTCGACCGCGCAGATCGCAAACAAGATCCTGCTGCTGGCGCGCACCACGCCCTTGGACAAGGTCAAGCGCAAGTCGCACGGATTGACCCTGTTCTACACAGACCTCGATCGCGCCCACGCGGAGGTGCGGCTGATCCACAAGATGGGCCGGCACGCGGTCGATTCGAACCTGGTGTTCTTCGAGGATATGCGAGTTCCAGTCGAAGATCGGATCGGCGAGGAAGGCGAAGGATTCCGTGCCATCATCCACGGACTGAACCCCGAACGCGTGTTGGTCGCGGCCGAGGCGATCGGCATCGGTCGAGCGGCGCTGTCGCGGGCTTCCCGCTATGCCCGCGAACGGATCGTGTTTGGCCGTCCGATCGGGCAGAACCAGGGCATCCAGCATCCGCTGGCGCGCAACTGGGCGGAACTGGAAGCGGCGGATCTGCTCGTTTTCAAAGCCGCCTGGAAATACGACCAGGGCATGGAATGCGGGGCCGAGGCCAACGCCGCGAAATACCTGGCGGCGGAAGCTGGCTATCGCGCGGCGGAACAGGCGGTGCTGACCCATGGCGGCATGGGTTATGCTCAGGAATTCCACGTCGAGCGGCTGTTCCGGGAAAGCATGCTGCCTCGGATCGCCCCGGTCAGCCGGGAGTTGGTACTGTCCTATCTGGCTGAACGGGTCCTGGATCTGCCGAAATCTTATTGAGGGAAGCAGCGTCTCGCCTCTGCACAATCGCACCGGCCCACAGGCGAGAGTCCGATCAGACGCGCGCTTGCACCGGGGCTATCCAACCCCCCCCGGAGTTTATCGGCAAATCCAGTGATGCCGCCCACTTCCGGCTTGACCGGCCACCGTCATGGTGGCGGGTAACGGCAGGTTTGCAAGGGGTGGGACCATGTCAGACGAAACGAGCGGCGCTGGTGCCGGCTGGAAAGTGATCGCCACGGTGATGACCGCGGCCAATCCTATGTTGCTCTTGCTTGTCGGCTATTTCCTGAACGGCAACATCAATGACGCACGCAAGCAGATCGACCAGAACAAAGAGGTCCTCGCCGAACTGCAGTCGCACGCGACGACCGAGAGCATCACGACCCGGACCCGGCTCGATAAGGCCGCCGCGGTCAAGGAGTTCATGGATCTGCTGACCGGTCCCGACGAGGTGCGCCGGCAACTGGCGATCGAGGCGGTACGGATCGCGCTGAACGATGACGCAGACCGGCTTCTGATCGCGTTGGTCCGGGTCGGACCCAAATCGGGCACCATCACGGCTCAGGACGTCGCGTCGGCGACAGCCGCGCTCGACTATGGGCGTCAGCGGCTGATCCAGGACATGTTCTCGGACACCCAGAAGACGCGGCGTGACGCCCAGCAAGCCTTGCGGCGGAGCAAGACCGACGACTGGGCGCTGATCAGCCAGTTGATCGATCGCGCAAATCGGGATCTCGCGGACCGCAAGGCGGCGGGATTTCCCGCCAAGCCCGCGGACGCCAAGGGTGAGCAGCAGAAAGCCAGCATCTACAATGTCGTGTCGTTCCTGATGGACGCCCAGGTGCCGAGCGACAAAGCACTGCGAGAGAAAATCGTCGGGTTTGCCCTGGCGGCAGCGCCGAACAGCGACGACACCGGGCGGGTGTCGGTGACGGTGCAGGAGCGGATGCGTTGATCAGTGGGGCGTAGGCAATGGGGTGTAGGCAATGAGGCCCCGGCAATGGCGGCTCGATCGCACCGGTGAAAGTCGGGTGCGACGCGGTTCAGTACCCACCCGGCAGCGCGATCACCGTGGGGCGATCCGGCAACGTCATGCGGGAAATCTCCATCGCCGGAGAGTCTCGCAGCTCTATCGTATAGCGCCCCCGCACCAGATCCACGAACCTCTCCAACACGTCACGGGTGAAGTAGTGCATCGGCAGCACGACGCGCGGCTGCAACTGCTCGATCACCGACGCGGCGTCCTGCTGGCTCATGGTCCACGCACCATCGACCGGCACCATCACGATATCGATCCTTCCCAGCGCATCAATGTCCTTCGGTTCCAGAAGGTGATGCAGATGGCCCAGATGGGCGATGCACAGGCCGGCACTCTCGAACACGAAGATGGAGTTGCCATACGCCTCGGTGCCGAAACCGCCCCATTGGCGGATATTGGTGGGCAGGTTGCTCACCCTCAAATCTTGCACCGTCAGATCGTGCCGTGGGATCACACCGTTTTCCTGCCATCCACGCAGCACGTGCCTGATCCGGGGATCGGGCGTCAGGGTGTAATGCGTGGAATGGGCATGGTTCATCGTGATGAGGTCGGGCAGTCGATCGGCGACGTTGAAGCCGTTGTAGTCGGTAATGACTCGGACGCCGGCGGGGGACACAATCTCAAAGCTGGCGTGGCCCAGGAAGGTGATGGCGACCGCGTTGTCACTCGCCGATGCCCGCCAGATCGGCGACTGCCGGAGGGCGATCGGCGCGCATCCGGCCTCGGCCCAACGGGGCACCAGCAGGGCAAGAACCAACAGTGCGATCCGGATCGCCATGCTCAATGCGGGCCTGGCAGAGCGATCACCGTCGGATCGGCGGGCAGCGTCGCGCGGGATATCTCGAATGAAGGTGCATCCCGCATGTCGATCACGAACCGCTCTCGCATGAGCGACAGGAACCGCGCCAGATTCTGTTGGCTGAAGTAGTGCATCGGCAACACGATCCTTGGGTGGATCTGTCCGATCAATTCCAGGGCATCCCGGTGCCCCAGCGTATAGCCGCCATCCACGGCAATCATCAGGATATCGATGCGCCCCAGTGCATCGAGATCCGCCGGCAACAGCAGATGGTGCAGATGGCCGAGATGCGCGATGCACAGTCCGCCACTCTCAAAGATGAAGATCGAGTTGGCGTTGATCTCGGTCCCGCCGCTCCAGGATCGCAGGTTGGTGGGCAGATTGGTGACCCGCATGTCGCGCAGGACGACGTCGTGACGGGGGGCCGTCGGGCCGTCCTGCCAACCCTTCAGCGGAAAGCGGATGCGCGGGTCCGGATGCAGCGTGTGATGCATCGAATGGGCCCGGTTCATGGTCACGATGTCCGGGGGTTCGGCTGGCCCGAAGGTCGCCCCATAGTCGGTGACCGCCCGCACTCCGGACGGACTCTCGATCAGGAAGCTGGCATGGCCCAGAAAGGTGATGGTCAGGGTAGGATCACCCACAGCGGCCCGCCAAACAGTGGGCTTACCGAAGGCGATGGGTGTGCACGCCGCGATGCCGGTCCGCGGCAGCAGCAGGCCGATCAGCAGCAGCAAGGCAGCCCGTGCCAGCCACCTCGCTGGCACGCTTTGGGACAAAATGGCGAGTCGCTGCCCGCCGCTCATTTACGCAGCCACGGCTTCAGGCACGGTTGCCACCCCGTCGGACACCGTGGTGCGATGCATGTCGCGGACCTGGGTTTCATCGTATTCGCGGGCGCGATGCATGGTGCAGCGATTGTCCCACATGACTAGGTCACCGACCTTCCAGGTATGCGAATAGACAAATTGCGGCTGGGTCGCGAACTCCATCAGATCCAACAGCAGCATGCGGGCCTCGGGTTCTTCCATCCCATGGATGCGACCCGCGTGGGATGACAGGTAAAGGGACTTGCGGCCTGAGCCGGGATGGGTCCGCACCATCACCTGGGGCACTGGCTCCATCTTCGCGCGTTCCTCGGGCGACCAGTCGGTGAAGCCGATCTTGGCGCGCGAGAATAACTGGGTGTGCTCGCATATCATGCCTTCGACTCGGGCCTTCATGCGGTCCGGCAGGGCGTCCCATGCGGCGCGCATGTCGGCGAACTGGGTTTCTCCGCCCCAACTGGGGATGACACGGGCCGAGAGGAGGGAAAACCGGGCCGGCACGCGCTTGAAGCTGCTATCGGAGTGCCATAGCCGGTTGCCGAGCGCGTTAAGGCGACGGCGGTCGTTGGGTGGCAGGACTTTGTTGTTTTCGTCCAGGTTGGAGATGTCGGCCATATGGACATCCAGCCTGGGCACGAAATCGCGGCGGAAGGCACGAACGGTGGTTTCCAGGTCCCCGAAATTGCGGCTGAACGCCTGCTGTTGTTCATCGTTGATGTGCTGGTCGTGGTAGATCAGGACGCCATGCTTGTTGATGGCATCGTTCAGGGCCGTGACCTCATCACGGTTCAACGGTTGCCGCAGGTCGAGCCCGCTGACTTCGCCGACGAATAGGGGGTGCAGTTGCTTTACGGTGACGGCCATGGCGCGGTTCCTTGGGGAATTTCCATCCTGGGCCGAGGATAGAAGGGGAACCGCGCACCTGACAACGTCGATGTCGAGCCGGGCGTTGGTCTTGCCGACGCAATTGTCGCTTGCTAGGGCGTCATCAGGTCGCGGCCATCAGGCGCGCTTGAACAAACAGGTGGAGGTCTCAGTTGCGATGATAGACTACGATCCAACATCTCCCCTCGTTTCACTGCATATTCCGAAAACCGCTGGCACCAGCCTAAATCAGGTACTTGCATCGTGGTTCCCGGACGGTCGCCTATTGAGACACTATGGGGACGGAGCGGCACAGCCAGGCGTTCATCGCCTGGAGGGGCCGGTTTGTATACATGGTCATTTTAACGGCGCGCGCGGTAAGGGCGCGTGGCAGTACTATCCGCAAGCGATGCAGTATATGGCCTTCTTTCGTGAACCATTTGATCGCTTTCTGTCGCAATGGTATTATTTGACTACGCATGGTGGCCAACACAGGGATATGACAGACTTTGAAACATGGATCCACCGTAGGGCCGAAGCACAGGCAGAGGGTCGCAACGATTTTTCTTTCATTTGGCACATGCCCCGGCCGCCCGGCTCGATGCCAGTCGATACCATGCTTGACACTCACTTTGTCTTTATTGGGATAACAGAACAGATATCGGCTTCCGTCGAGGCGCTCGCCGGCATTCTAGGTAAGCCGGTTGTTCACATCCCTCACGCAAATCAGGGGTCGGCCGAACGACGGTCGGCTGAGTTTTTGCACTGGAGATCTTTTTACGAAAATCACTTCGCGGACGAGTATGAGCTGTACGAAAAAGCCCTGACACGGAACAAAATTCTGATCAGCCAACCTCCGTCATTGTCACGGCCGACCGGAAGAATCCGCACAGCGCTGGAGGCTGGCGATTGCCTTTCCGGTGACCTGGCTCCTAACCTCAAAGGTCACCAGCAACCGCCAATCCTCTGATCGGCACCGGCTATAGTTCGGCGACGGACAAGTTTCAACGCCCGGAGACATGTCAGTCGTCAGCAACTGACGGTGACATTCCGCCTCCTGGAACCGACGGGAGGCGGGTTGGGCCGCTGCCTTGGTCGGCCGGCTACATCGGCGGCGCGACACCATCCTTCTCCACCGTCACACGCCCGGTGGCGAAATGACCGTGCGCATTCTTCGTGACCGCCAAAAAGACCTTTGCACCCGGTTTCAGGTCCGCCCGCTCGGCCGGCGCAAAGGTCACCACCGGCACGCCAGGCGGTACGACGACGGTGTTGCTTTCACCCTTGAAGGTCAGTTTCAGCTCACGACCGACATTGGCATCCATTGCACCGCTGACGGTCGCGTTGGTCATCATACTGCCCGGCTCCAGGTCCCAGGCGTAGTGCCCCTCACCGGCGCCACGCATCGCCTCGGGGAAGACCAGAACCTCGATAGCCTGCAAGGTCCCGCCCACGGTCCGGGTCGCGGTACCAATATAGGTGCCGGGCGCGATCGAGTTGAGCTCGACGTTCTTGACCGTCATCACGGTCAGCGGGTCGTTCAGCATGATCTCCACGGTCTGGCCATCGCGGCTGGTCACGGTCAGCATCTGCTGGGTGACGGCGGCGATCGTGCCGCGGACACGCGTCGGCGGCGCGGTTTGCGCCCAAGCCCCCAGCCCAAACAGGCAGGCCGCGAGCGTCGCGGCGATCAATCGGATATGCATGATGAACCCCCCTTGTTGTTATCGGTACACGCAGGATGTTGGGTTCTATTCCAACTTCGGTAGGGCGCGCCGAGGTTATACCCTGGCGGTGGAAATCATCGCGGTCAGCACGGGGACCCCACACCTCGGACAAGCCAACACAACGCGTCGGACCGGATCCTCATTTCCTGTCCTTGTGAGCCGGACCCGGTTCCGCCATCATTGTCCCGCGCTTCACCCAGGAGTTTCAATGTCTCTGTTCGCGGCACCATCCGCCGGGGCCACGGCCCGTTGTCTTGCCGGAGCGCTGCTTGCGCTGCCCTTTCTTTGTGGGTCCGCCGGTGCCCAGAGCGGCGCTCCCGGCGTTGCCCCGCCGGTCGATCCCATCGTCGCCAAGGTTGACGGCATACCGATCCGGCTCAGTGAGATCCGGGCCGCCGTGACGGGACTCCCGGAAAATGCGCGAGCAATGCCACCGCAGACACTGTATCCGGTTCTGCTCGACCAGTTGATCGGTGGGCGTGCCCTGGTAGCGGAAGCCCGCAAGACCGGTGCCGACAAAGATCCGGAAGTGCAGCGTCAGGTCGCCATCGCGGTCGAGCGAGCCACCGAAGCCGCCCTGCTGCAAAGAGAAGTCGGCCCACAAGTCACCGACATTGCCGTGCGCGCCCGCTACGACCGCGATATCGCCGGCAAGGCCGGCCTCACCGAGGTCCGCGCTCGGCATATCCTGGTACCCGATGAAGCGACCGCGAAAACGATCATCGCTGACCTGAAGAAAGGCACCGATTTCGCCGCCCTCTCCAAGCAGCACAGCAAGGACCCCGGATCAGCTCAGAACGGCGGAGATCTCGGTTTCTTCAAGCAGGACCAGATGGTGCCGGAGTTTGCGACCGCGGCCTTCACGTTGAAGGACAACGAGGTCACGGCCACGCCGGTCAAGACCCAGTTCGGCTGGCACGTCATCCAGGTGACCGAGCGACGGAAAGCCGCGCCTCCCTCGTTCGAGGAAGCCCAGGATGAACTGCGCCAGCAGATGATCCAGCAAGGTGTCCAGACCGCGCTAACCCGCGCCCGAGCCTCCGTGTCGATCGAGCAGTTCAATCTTGACGGAACACCGATCCGAGCCACCGATACGGCGGTCCCGCCGTCTACCCGCTAGCGCGGGTTCATCCCAAGCAGCAGGTGGCGGCGTCAGAATCACGCTGTCACACAAAGCGCCGGCGCGGTTTTACGTCCAACCTCATCCGTTCCAGCCTACAGCCGGGGCCTTAGAACACGGCAAAAGAATAAGGAAGGGAAGCATGACAAGTTCCGTCTCTCCGCTCGCCGTCGCATTGCCGGCGCTGCCACCTTTGGCTGGGGTTCGCCTGAGCGCTGCCGCGGTGGGAATCCGATACAAGGAACGCACCGATGTGGTGATGATGGAGGTGCCGTCCGGCAGCACCGCAGCCGGTGTTTTCACCTCCAACAAATGCCCCGGCGCCCCGGTTGATTGGTGCCGAGCGGCTTTGAGCGGTGGGAAAGCGCGGCTGGTGGTGGTGAATGCGGGCAATGCCAATGTGTTCACCGGCAAGGCCGGACGCGATGCCTGCTCGGCCACCGCTTCCGCCGCGGCCAAGCTGGCGGGCTGCCCGGTGAAGCAGGTCTTCGTGGCCTCGACCGGCGTGATCGGCGAGGTGCTGCCGCATGAGAAATTGGTGGCGGGACTGCCCGCGCTGCATGACGGTCTGACCGAGGACGGGTGGGAAGCTGCCGCCCGTGGCATCATGACCACCGACACGTTCCCAAAAGCAGCCACCCGCGTGGCCAAGATCGGGGATGCCGAGGTGCGGATCACCGGGATCGCCAAGGGCAGTGGCATGATCGCGCCGGACATGGCGACCATGCTGTGCTTCGTCTTCACCGACGCGAAGATCCCCGCTCGGGCGCTCCAGGCAATGTTGAGCAAGGGCGTCGACACCACGTTCAATGCGACGACGGTGGATTCCGATACCTCTACGTCCGACACGGTTCTGCTGATTGCGACCGGACAGACAAGGCATCCCCGGGTCCCGGCGGAAGGTGGGCCGGTCCTGAAGGACTTCGCCGCGCAGTTGCGCGACCTGTTGCTGGACTTGGCCTTGCAGGTGGTGCGGGACGGTGAGGGTGCGCAAAAGCTGGTGAAGATCAACGTGACCGGGGCGACGACAGCGCGGTCGGCGAAGAAGATCGCGATGACGGTCGCAAATTCCCCCCTGGTAAAGACCGCCATCGCCGGAGAGGACGCGAATTGGGGTCGCATCGTGATGGCTGTCGGCAAGGCCGGGGAGCCGGCGGATCGCGACAAACTATCGATAGGTGTCGGCGGCGTCTGGATGGCGAAGGAAGGCGGCGTCGTACCCGGTTACGACGAGACCCCCGTGGTTGCCCATATGAAGGGCAAGGAGATCGAAATCGACATCGATATTGGGCTGGGCCGGGGTAAGTCGACGGTGTGGACCTGCGACCTGACGCATGGCTACATCGACATCAACGGGTCGTATCGGTCATAGAGACGGGTTTTTGCCTGTCGTCTCGGCCGATGCCATGAAACGTGACACCGTCCATCGGCCGAGACAGCGCATATCCGCGGCCTCTACCGACGGCTTGAACCCATCAGGTTGCCACCGCTATCGAGCGACAAAGGCGCGAACGATCGATGATCGAAGTCAACGGAATGGCGCACGTCATTCTCACCGTCAGCCAATGGGAGAAGGCACGAGCCTTTTATGCCGAGTTGCTACCCTTTCTGGGCATGACCAAAGTCTATGACGGCAATAATTTTCTGTATCATGTCGGCGGACGCACCGCGATTGGCATCCAGCGTTGCGCGGCGGAGTATGAGAACGAACGGTTTGTGCCCAACCGGGTCGGACTGCATCACCTGTGTCTGCGCGCGCGTTCTCGCGAGGATGTCGACGCGGCGGCGAATAAGCTACGTGAGATGGGGGCCTATATCGACCGTGGCCCGCTGGAGGGGGATTTTGCGCCGGGTTACTACTTCTTCGTCTTCGAAGACCCGGACGGCATCCGGCTGGAGGTGAATTTCATCCCTGGCAAGGGCTTGTTGGTCTCACCCGACAAGCCACTGGTTCCGAGCGCCGATCAGAACTGGGATCAAAATCCGTAGAGTATGGTCACGTTGATCGGAACGTAACAGCGTGTGAATCTGGAGGGTTATGCGAGGGCGCGCAGCGCTGACGTTGCGAGCCACTCCGGGTGCGACCTCATTGAAGCCGGATTGAACCGGACCGCCGATCCGGGAAGAATCTTGGCCCATGTTTGCTACCCACCAAAATAAACCCGGTCTTATCAGCTACCTACGCCTCCTCCATGGCTCGTGTGGCACTACAATCGCGTCATCCCGGGTTCACACCATCAGTCTCCGGGCCCCTCCCGGCGCCGCATCGATCTCCAGCGCCTCATAAATCCGGCCCAAGGTCGGTTCCGCGACCGTCGGCTTGCGGACCCGCAGCATGTGTCCGTCGCGCTGCTGGAACGTCGCCGTCACCCGCCGCGGCACCGAGAGTATCTCGCGCAACCGGGTCCCGGCCAGGGTTTCCCCTGCGGCTTCCAGTTTGCGCCGGATCGCCTGCACCAGTTGATAGGCCAGAACCGTGATGGACAAGTGTCCCTCGGTCCGTTCCTCTGTATGATGATACACCGGGCGCAAGCCGAGTTCGGATTTGAGGCCACGAAACACCGCCTCCAGATCGATCAACATGGTACAGGTGTGCCGCAGGGTTTGCGCGTCCCACGTGGTTTCATTGCTGCGCAGGCAATAGACCCCGGGATGGGTCAGCATCGAGCCCTCGACCGGGGTCTTGGTCCAGGTGATGGACGTGGCGGTCTATCCTGTCTCGTCCGGGGTCACCACGATATCGTAATGCTGGCTGACACCCCGGCTCTTTTCCTCCAACCGGCCGATCCGCTGCTGGATATCCGCCAGCTTCTTTTGTCTGCGCGGTTTGGCGAGGCCGGCGGCGAGTTTCTCCAGACCAGCCTCGAAGCGTGTCACGAAGTGGGCGGCGATCGCGGTTTCCTTGGTCTCACGGCCCTCGGAATGACAATAAAGCCGGACTTCCGTGTCGTCCTCGTTGAGGACGCGTTGCAACCGGACGGTTTCGTTCGACGCGGTCAGCGTATTGACGGCCAGCTCGGGATCCAACTGGCGGCCTCGTTCGCGGCTGACCACGAGGTAGCGGTATTTTCGCGCTTTGAGCCAGGCGATATTGGCCGTCGTCGCGATCCCGGCGTCCGGGATGATCAGCCCGCCATCCGGAGCCGCGAGGCCTATGTGCATGGCCTGAAGCGTGCCGGCTTCCGCTGTGTTGCCGGCGAACATCTCGAACGCCCCATGAAGTCGCTGGTGTCGAGCACAAGGCCCAGAGTGACGAGGGGACAGTCGGAACGCTTCTCTTTCGAATGGCCACGCGCTGCTTTGGCATTCCCGGCCGCGGTTCCCTCGAAATACGTGTTGGTCACTTCATAAAGCATGACGGTGACCGGCCGGCCGAACAGATCCTTGAGGTTGGTGAAAAGCGCCGCCTCGATCTTGTCACAACGACGCACCAGACGATCGGAGGTCCGATAGAGCTGGATCTGTGGCATGATTTCGAAGTCGGCGTCCCGAAATTCGCCGAGGGCGCTGCGCTCGCGCAGCCAGCGCCAGGTGGCGATCTCGTTGCCGGGTGCGCCCATGCAACCGATCGGGAGTCCGGCCACGGCGTCGCGCGGGACCCCGTTGAAGGCGAGGTCGGGAGGATCCGATCAATCCGGAGCCAGTCCGTGGCGGCGAGACCGGCGGCTTCGACGCCAACGGCGCGCGCGGGTGAGTTTGAGGGAGGCGACATCGACCTCGGTGTAGATCGGGGTGGGCGTGGGGGAAGCGGTGGACGGCTTTTCCGGCGCGGCTAGAGAGGATTCTGGCGCGGGAGACGGCGGCGCGGCGGCTGGGTTGCCTTGACCTGGTTGGGCCGCGATGAGGCGGGCGGCAAAACGTTATGCGAGGACCCCAATGGCTTCCGGTTCGGGGCGGATGTCCGGTTGCCTGGTGAGCAACGCCTAGATCCAGGCGCACAGGTGCGGCCGGTCAGGCTGAGGCAGGTCGACATGGCGGCCCAGGTTGAGCAGGGTGGTCTGGCGGACCTGATCGCCTGTGCGCACGGAGGCGACAAGGCGGAATGTGAAATATGCTTCGCCACCGGACTTATTCCGGGTTGTTGTTTTACGGATGAACATGACGGGGAGGTGAGGGTGGTGGCGCGCGGTGCCGAGAGAATCAAACAAAATTATGGCACTACATTGCAAATCCGAGGGTTGCTCGACTGTATATCGGGGTTTTTCGTATTCGTTACGATAGATTGCGGAAAAAGCGCCAAACACGTTAACGTCAATTGCAAGGACCGATTCCTTTGTTCAGTCCGTTGAAGACTTCCGGTGTTCCAGGGGGACATTGGTCGCGGAACGCCGCAACGGCTGCTATACGCTCTACGACACCGCCCAGGGGATATTCGGTCGCCGGTCCGGCCTACGTCGGCACGGATCCCCCCATCGTCGTGCGGTGCATCAGGCGGCGTTGTGGCATGTCGTAGTCCTGCACCGCCCGATGCTGAACGGTGCAGTTGTCCCACATCAGCAGATCACCTTTCCGCCACTGATGGCGATAAATATGAGCCGGCTTGACGATATGGTCGGCCAGCGCGGCAATCAGCGCCTCAGCTTTCTGGGCGTCCAGGCCTTCGATCCCGGTGCAGTCGTCGCGCATGACATAGAGGCATTTGCGCCCGGTATGCGGGTGGGTGCGTACGATCGGATGGCGGACCGGTGGATTTCGGTCGATCTCGGACTGGGAAGGCGGGAAGGCGCGCTTGCGGCCGGTGAAGTCAAACACGGCGTAGCGGCCCTCGATCCGTTGGCGTAGCGTCGGCGGCAGGGAATCCCAAGCCGCGGCAGCGCTGGCGAATTCGGTATCGCCTAGGGTCAGGCCGAACAGGTCGGGGATTTCCACCGCATAGAGCATGGTCCCGCGCGGCGGACGCGCCGTGTAGCACATGTCGGAGTGCCAATTCTCGCCCGCTCGCTTGATGCCGATGGGGCGCCCGTCTTCGGTGACGTTGGACACGACGACGATTTCCGGGCTGCCGGGCACGCTCCAGCGTTCGCCGAAGATGTTGAATTCGATCTCGCCGAAGCGGCGGGTGAAGGCAACCTGTTGCGGTGGGGTCATGTGCTGGTCGCGGAAGAAGATGACGCCGTGCTCGTCGTAGGCGCGCTCGATCGTGGCGAAGGTAATGTCGTCGAGCGGTTGGGACAGGTCGACACCGCGGATTTCGGCGCCGACGCACGCGCCGGTTGGAATGACCTCGACGGACATGAGCGATCCTCCTGTTGGTCGCGCCTTGGGGACGAACCAGGGGAGCGTATCCAATTTGGGGTGGTGTGCAAGAAGGGCGAGGTTCGCGCTGTGGCACCGGCAGGCACTCGCCCACTGGTCGCGCAGGATTTCCCCGACCGCTGGATGGCTCACTCCAGTCGGGCAGAGTCCGGACTCCGGGAAATCACCAACGGAGATTATCCAGGGGCGCATCCACGTTCCGGGCGCAAGAGGCTGTTTGGGCCAAATCGATCACGGAAATAACCTCCGGATGCTGACCGACCGAAGGCCAAGCGCCCGGCTGTCGCGACGAACAGGTTTTAGTACTGTATTTCCGACGGATGACGAGATAAAATTCTTCAAATACAAACGCACGGAGGATAACCTACCCATGTCAATCGCCCGCCTCCGAGACTTCGTAACCGCCATGACGCGGCAGGTCGAACAACAAGGCAATGCGGAGGAGGCGATCCTGTCGCCGGCCCGCGATTTGCTGTCGGGTCTCATCGCACATGACGATTGGCTGCCGGATGTCTTCGCCGCCTCGGACCCTGGCCGATACCGACAATACTTGTTGTACTGCGATCCGTTAGAACGGTTCACGCTGGTGAGCTTTGTCTGGGGTCCCGGGCAACGCACGCCGGTGCACGACCATCTGATGTGGGGCCTTGTCGGCATGCTGCGCGGCGCGGAGGACGCGGTTTCCTACACTCGGCCGTCCAGCGGCCAGGCCCTTGTTGCCGGAGAGGCGTCCCGTCTTCTGCCGGGCATGGTGGAAGCTGTGTCGCCTCGCATCGGGGACATACACACGGTCTCAAACGTACTGACGGACCGGCCATCCGTTTCAATTCACCTCTATGGGGGGAATATCGGTACCGTCCACCGGCACAGCTTCAACCCGGCAACAGGCGCGTCGACCGAGTTCGTGTCAGGCTATTCCGCGCCCGTCCTTCCGAATCTTTGGGCTTAGAGCATGAGCGGCATGCGCGGAGACGGAGCAGACCGGGCATCATGCTCTCAAGCAAAGAATTAGAGCGCGTTCTCGGTTTGGGGTGAGGGTGAATGCGCCCGCATGCGCGTGGGCGACTCATCCATGAGGCAATTGAGGGGTTGGGACAGGTTGGGGCGCCATAGGGGTGACCTCGACGGACATGGGCAATCCGCATGGGCTGTGCGGGCAGGAAACGTGCCCAATTCGGGGGTCTATCCTGTGCTCTGGACCCTGCCATGGCGGGGAACCCGCCTTACGTCACACAGGCCCCCCATTCACATGAATGGACTGCCCCGTAATATGCTTGCCTGATCCGAACAAAGGAATCGCACCATTGCTGCAATCTCCTCGGGTTTTCCGGGCGGAGCCCTGAGGCATTTCTTCCTTCACCCGATACCCTGGACAATCGCTCCCACCAAACGGCGCTTGCGCCCATGCTCGCGTCCGACATGGACCAGCGTTCGATTGATCGCACCGAAATGCGACTATTGTTCGAATTACCCTTTGACCCTAACGCCCTGGAATGCGATGCTACCAGGCAGTAGTGTTTCCGCTTATTGATCGCAAATTGGTATCAATGAGACAGAGTCCTTCCGTCCGCGAGCGCCAACCCGCCCGTCCCCTCCCACGCCTAGCCCAAGGGTTCGCACATGGCGACCGTCACCGGTAGCAAGGGAAAGACCGCTCCCAAAAACGTGTCGACCGACCCGGACAGTCCAGCGGCGGATGCCGCGACGCGCGACTACAGTATCGCCGCCGTCGATCGGGCGCTGGATCTGCTGGAAGCCCTAGCGCGGATCGGGCCTGCGCCTCTCGCCATGCTGGCGACCTCCGCCGGTTGCACCCGCACGGCCGGGTTCCGCTTGCTAAGGACCCTCCAGGCACGCGGGTTTGCCATCCAGGACGAAGCTCGTGGGCTGTGGCGACTGGGTGCACGATGGAGCGTGTTGGGCCGCGCGGCCGCGGAACAGGGCGCCCTTGCCGCCACCGCCATGCCATTCCTTGTCGACCTGGGCAAAGCCAGCAACGAGAATGTCTATCTGCGCATTCGGGATGGTATGGAAAGCGAAACCATCGCGATCTATCAGACCGACCCGAGCTTGCGCGTCTACACGGAAGTGGGGAAGCGCCTGCCACTGCATGCCGGCAGCAGCCGCCTTCTCCTCGCCCACGCGCCCGAGTCGGTCCAGACCCAGATCCTGGCTCAGAAACTGCCCCGCTTTACGCCAGCTACCCGCACCGATTCCGCCTGGATTGCCGCCGACCTCCAGCGCATCCGCACACGGGGATATCTGATCACCGCGGATGAGATCGTCGCCGGCGCGGTCAGCGTCGCCACGCCGGTCCGCGACGCCACGGGTCAGGTCGTTGCCGCTCTCAGCGTGAGTGCGCCTTCCATGCGCATGCGTCCGCCACGTCCGCGCGCCCTCGTCGCTATCGTCATGGATGCTGCGGCCAAGCTTTCCCATGCCCTAGGCGCGTCCGCGCAGGATGGCCAGACCAGCGCTTCGCAGGAGAGTGCCGGCCGGACCGGCTGGCCGGTGCCCCCGAAGATCGCCCCACCCCGCGCGCATTCGATCTTCCGCTAAGCCTTGGTCCGCCGCTCGGGTCGGTGATCGCCGGGGTCCGCCGCCGGTGAGGGATTTGGGATTCAACCCCGCCATTTCACCGGGCGCAGCGGCGGGTGGGCGTGGATCACCTCCTCGTTCACCTCGGCGCCCCAACCAGCGCCGGTCGGCAGCAGCAGTTCTCCATTCTCGATGACCGGCACTGGGGTAACGAGGTCGTCCTTCCAGGGCACGTCCTCGATATCAATCTCCATCACGCGGAAATTCGGGACCGCGGCACAGAGATGCGCGCTCATCAGCGAGCCGATATGGCCGTTGAAATTGTGCGGTGCGACGTTGATCTCGTAGGCATCCGCCATCGCGGCGATCTTGAACGATTCCAGGATACCGTTCCAGGCGACATCGATGATTGCGACGTCCACCGATTGCTGCTCGAAGAACGGGCGGAACTGCCGTCGGCCGTAGAGTGACTCGCATGAGGCCACGCGGGTCCGGGAACTGCGTCGGATCGTCGCCAGGGCGGCCGGATCGTAGCTGTCGATTTCCAGCCAAACCAGATCGAACGGCTCCATTGCCTGTGCCAGGCGAATATATCCCTCGGTCTTGAAATTGAAATTCAGGTCCACATGCAGGCCGACCCCAGGGCCTGCGCCTTGGCGAAACGCGGTCATCTCCGCCACCAGGGCATCCTGCACCGCCGGGTCGAAGTTCAGCTCCGGCCAGCCGCCGCCGTTGAATCCTGGCATGTGGATAAAGGGCTTCTCGGCATCAAACCGCATGATGTTGGTTTTCAGACCCTTGAAGCCACGCCGAGCGACGTCCGCTCCTGCGCGTTCCACATCGGCCAGGGAGCGGATCGGGTCGAATCCGGTCCATTCCTTGATCCGATCGGCGAAACTGACCCGCCAGGTGCCGCAATGGGACCAATAGAGGCGCAACCGATCCCGCACCGGGCCGCCCAGCAGCTCATACACGGGTATGCCGAGCGCCTTGGCCTTGATGTCGACGAGGGCGTTTTCGATGGCGGCGATGGCTTGCTGGTTGATCCCGCCCGGAGCTTGCCGGGTCACACCGTGCAGGAACGCGGTGATTTTCTCGACCGGCCGAGGGTCCTGACCGATCAGGCGCTCACCCAGCCGATGGATGACACCGCCCAGACCCTCGGAGCCGAAATTCTCCATGAACTCCGACCAGCCGACCACGCCTTCATCGGTGCTGATCTTCAGGAATGAGAAATCCCGCCAGCCGGCATTGCAGTGCAGGTCCTCGATCTTGGTGATGCGCATGGCAATCCTCCCTCCGGCTTCCCGCCTGGTAGCCTGGATGCTACGGAGGATGGGGACGGTTTCCAAGCCGGAATACCGAGCCGAAACGCCGAGCGGGGCCGAAGCCTTTGGACGTTCCAGAAGGCGGACCCGACGGGACCGGGAGGCGATGATGCGCTGGTTGGCAGGCTGTGTGGCGATGGCATCGCTGCTGTTGTGCATGGCGGCATCGCCACCGCAGAAGCCGCAGCAGATCCTGGCCGCAACGCCGATCAGCCGCATGGACCTGCCCTGGTGGCGGGCGCGTCATGAGGCGAAGCTGGAGGAACTTCGGCGGAAGCAGCCGGACCTGATCTTCCTCGGCGATTCGATCACTCAGCAATATGAGTACCGCGCGCCGCCCGAATGGAAGGATTTCGCGCCGGTCTGGGATCGCTTCTACGGCCAACGCAAGGCGGTCAATCTCGGCTTCAGCGGCGATACCACCGCCAGCCTGCTTTGGCGGATTGAGAATGGCGAAGTGTCCGGCATCTCCCCCAAGGTGGCGATCGTATTGATCGGTGCCAACAATCTGGGGCGACTGCGTTGGTCCGCCGAACACACGCTTGCCGGCATTGACGCGATCCTCGCCGCCTTACGCAAGCGTCTTCCCGCCACCCGCGTCCTCCTGCTCGGCGTTCTTCCCAGCGACCGTTCGGCCTGGACGACCGAGACGACCCAGGCCATCAACAAGGCCCTGGCGACACGTTTTCCGCGCGGGCACGAGGTCACGTTCCTGGATGTCAGCTCCGTGTTCATGCGGAACGGCGTGCTGAACCGCGATCTCTATTACGACCCCAAGCTGACACCGCCCGCGGCCCCGCTGCACCCAAGTCCCACCGGCCAGGCGCTGATGGCGGAGGCGATCGAGCCGACCTTGGCAGCTCTGCTGGCCGGTCGCCCACCCCGATAGGAGATACATATGGCTAAAGGTTACTGGATCGCGCGGGTCGATGTAACGGATCCCGAGGGCTACAAGGAATATGTCGCCGCGAACGCCGCTGCGTTCAGCAAGTATGGCGCTCGATTCGTCATCCGCGGCGGGCGATTCGAAGCACCAGAGGGCAAACCACGCGCGCGCAACGTCGTGCTGGAGTTCAAGGACTTCGACACAGCCGTCGCCTGCTACCATTCCCCCGAATACATGGCGGCCAAAGCGTTGCGCGACGGCCGGTCCGAGGCTGACCTGCTCATCATCGAAGGCTATGACGGGCCGCAGCCGTGAACCAGCATAAAAACATTGCCTGATATGCGGCATTGCCGTATACAACTCTTGTTTTTCCACCCTTGCGGTAACCCTTTGGCAGGAAATCAGGCGTAGGTGACCGATTGCACTCCGCTCATCCCATGGACATCGGATGCTGCAGTCGGTTGTCGAAACTCCGGACTATCTGCGGGATGGCTCCGATGCCGGGCTGACTGCCGATGAACGCAGTCGGATCGTCGCCAGACTCGCCAGAGAACCCACCGCCGGGGATGAAATCCCGGGCACCGGCGGCGCACGCAAGCTGCGCTTCGCGGGTCGCGGCAAGGGGAAAAGCGGTGGATACCGCGTGATCACGTTCTACGCCGGCCGCGACATCCCGGCGTTCCTGCTGAACGCGTTCGCGAAGGGTAACAAGGTCGATCTGACCCAGGCCGAACGGAACGAACTCCGCAAGGAACTGGGTGGTCTGGCCGAAGACTATCGAGAGAGAGTGCGCCGTTATGTCCAAGGCTGGTAGCCGCATTTTGCAGAGCGTCCGCACCGCGCGGGCCTACGCGCGCGGTGACACGACGGACGGCTTTGTTGCCCATGTCCCCGACGAAGTCGACGTCAAATCCATCCGTGCCAAGCTCGGCCTCAGTCAGGAAGGCTTTGCCCAACGCTTCGGGTTCAGCCCGGCCGCCGTGCGCGACTGGGAACAGCGCCGGCGTCAGCCGGAACAGGCCGCCCGCGTGCTGCTGCTGGTCATCGCACAAGACCCGGATGTCGTGGACCGCGCATTGGCGGCGGCGCGCTAATAACGCCTGGCGGTATGCTCTGAAGCGTGATCACGTTGGCTGGAACGTAACGCTGACCGGAACGGAACAGCGCGTGAATCACGCCACAAGGCAAAGCGCTGGGGCGGGTTGCCGGTTCCAGTCCTGGTGAACCCGCCCTAAAGCACCGCCTCCACGGCTGCCGCGATGTCGAACAGACGCCGGTCGCCCATCGTCTCCCCCATCAGCATCAACCCGACCGGCGCGTCTCCGGCCCGATGGCACGGAATGCTGATCGAGCAGCGGTCCAGGAAATTGCCCAGCGCGGTGTTGCGCAGGATATGCAGGTTGATCCGGTTGTAAGCCCGCTCATCGTCCAGGTCGGCGATGCGCGGCGCGACAATCGGCACGGTCGGCATTACCAGGGCGTCGAATTCCCGCGTGGCCGCATCGAAATCACCCACAATCCGAGCCCGGGCCGCGACCAGATCCAGGTATTCCGCCGCACTCATGCCCTCCCCACGCGCGATCCGCGCCCCAATCCGCGGGTCGTATTCATTGCCTTTCCTGGCTAGCAGCGAACGGTGCCACGCATAGGCCTCGGAGGCCGCAAATCCGCCTTTCGCGTTCACCGCTGGCAATTCATCGAATGAAGCAAATCGGGTGCGGACAATCCGGGCGCCGGCCGCCGACAACACGCCCAACGCGCGATCGAAGGCCGCCGCGACCGTGTCGTCCATTCCGTCCAGCACGACGTTCTCCGGCACCGCCAGTCGCAGCCCATCCAACCGAGCCAAGGTCGGAGCAACCGGGTTCTGTCCCGCCAGGATCGCGTCGATCGCCGCACAGCAGGCAACAGTCGGCGCCAACGGCCCGACCGAATCCAGCGAGGGCGCCAATGGCAACACGCCCTCGATCGGAACCCGACGAGCCGTCGGCTTGTACCCGACAATGCCGCAGAACGCGGCGGGGATGCGGCACGACCCGCCGGTGTCGGTGCCCAGACCCGCCGCCGCCATCCCATCCGCCACCGCGACCGCGGTGCCCGACGAGCTCCCACCCGGAATCCGCCTCGACGCCCGATCCCACGGGCTGCTCGGCGTGCCGTAATGCGGGTTGATCCCGAGACCGGAGAACGCAAATTCCGTCATGTTCACGCGGCCCATGGGCACAAACCCGGCCGCCAGCATCCGCTGCACCACCGGCGCGTTCACGGTCGCCGGCGCCGCGTTGGCCAGCACACGGGACCCCGCCGGAGTCGGCTCTCCCGCGATATCGAACAGGTCCTTCAACGCAATCGGAATACCCGCGTAGGGTCCGGGCGCCCGGCCAACCTTGCGTAGCGTATCCATCGCATCCGCCATCGCCCGCGCCTGTTCAGCGTGCACCTTGATGAAGGCGCGAGCACCCTCCCCACTGGGATCGGCGATCCGCGCCAGGCTTTCCTCCACCAACGCCCGCCCTGTCGTTTGTCCCGCAGCCAGAGCCTGGGCGAGTTCATCGATCCCGCGCATGATGCCTCCAATCAAATCGCTCAGGAGCATGCCATGTCCGACGCCCCAGCCAAACCCGTGTTGTTGACCGGCGCGTCCGGCAATCTCGGCCGAGTCGCCGCCAAATGCCTGACCGCCGCCGGGTGGATCGTACGCATGACCGATATCGCCCCGTTCCCCGACCCGCTGCCGCCCAACGCCACCTTCGCCAGGGCCGACCTGAATGATGGCGTGACCATCCTGCGCCTGGCCGAGGGCTGCGGGGCCATCATCCATCTTGGGGGCATCTCGGTTGAACGCCCCTTCGAGGACGTGCTCGGTCCCAACATCCGTGGCCTGTACCACATCTATGAAGCCGCCCGACGGGAGGAGGCGCGCGTGGTGTTTGCCTCCTCCAACCACTCCATCGGTTTCCATGAGCGCAACGAAAGCATCGGTGCCGACACGCAATTCCTGCCCGACGGGTTCTACGGCCTGTCGAAAGCCTATGGCGAACTGATGGGACGCCTCTATTGGTTCAAACACGGTGTCGAGAGCGTGTTCCTGCGCATCGGCTCCTGCTTCCCTGAGCCGGTGGACGCCCGCATGCTGGCGACCTGGCTGTCCTATCCGGATTTTGCTCGTTTGGTCGTCCGCTGTGTGGTGACGGAGAAGACCGGATGCTGCGTGGTCTGGGGCGCGTCCAACAACGGCCGCATGACGTGGTGGCGAGACGATGCCCGGGAAGCCATCGGCTGGTCCGCGCAAGACAGCGCCGATCCCTACGCAGGCCAGCTCGCCGGCAAAACCAGCGGCGATCCGGTGGCGGAGCGCTATATGGGCGGCGGGTTCTGCGCGAACGGCTACTCGCGCCAGGCCCCGGCGCCGGCGCAATTGTTCGACTGAAGGGGAGACACAGACATGGCTGACGGGACACTTTACATCGGCAATCGGCGCTACTCCTCCTGGTCCATGCGCGGCTGGCTGGCTGTCCGGCTGGCCGGGTTGGATGTCGATGAGGTGCTGATCCCCTTCGTGCGTCCCGGCCCGACACCTGCCATCGCGCAGGTCTCGCCCACGGGATTGGTGCCCTGCCTGGAACATCAGGGCGCGCGGGTCTGGGAGTCGCTGGCGATCTGCGATTATTGCGCCGAAGTCACTCCCGCGCTGTGGCCGACCGACCGCATCGCTCGTGCGCACGCGCGATCCATCTCGGCCGAGATGCATGCCGGTTTCCGGGAGTTGCGCATGGCCATGTGGATGAACCTGGGTCGCGACTTCTCCGGCCTGGGTCGAACCCCGGGCGCGCTGGCGGATATCGCGCGGATCGAAGCGCTGTGGGCGGATACAAGACAACGCTTCGGAGCCGGTGGCCCGTATCTGTTTGGCGCCACTTTCGGGGCCGCGGATGCCATGTTCGCCCCGGTGGTAGCCCGCTTTCTTGGTTGGAAGCCCGAACTGACGGTTGCGACCCAGGCCTATTGCGACGCCGTCCGGGCCCATCCCCTGGTGACAGCCTGGTACGCCGCCGCCGCCGCGGAACCGGCGAGCTGGTTGGTGGCGGATTACGAAGCCGCACCATGAGTGGACAGGCGGAAACGCTCGACCATGTTGGCATCGTCGGCAGGGACCTGGACGCGTTGGCGGCGGTGTTTGCAAACCTTGGGTTCGTCCTGACGCCATTGGCTCGCCATGCCGGTGGCCGGACCGGCAATCGCTGCATCCTGTTCCGCGACGGTGGCTATCTGGAACTGATCGCGGCCGTCGATGGTGGCGGCAGTGCGACGCTCGACCGCTTCCTGAGCCGCTATTCCGGCATCCACATCCTGGCGTTGGACATCGCCGACCCAGAAGCGGCGGCGGCCCGATTGCGACGAGCCGGGATCGACGCCCACGCCGATCGGACCGAGCGGAGTACCGACGATTCCGATCCGGCTGCACCGCATGTGGCCTTCGCCCTGCTCACCCCACCCGATCCGCCGGAGGGCCGGGTTCATTTGATCCATCACCTGACCCCGGACGCGATGGGACAGGCGCGATTTCTGACACACCCTAACCAAGCCATCCGGCTGGAGGAGGTCATCCTGGTGGCACCCATCCCCGCCGAAACCGCCGCTCGTCTGTCAGTGCTGGCAGGCCGACCTGTGCAGCCGGACCCGGTCGGCGGCTATGTCCTGGCCCTGAAATCCGGACGGCTCCGCATCCTGCCGCCCGAGTCCTGGGCCACCCTGCATCCCGACCTGACCCCGCCGGCGCTCCCATGGATCGGTGGATTGACCCTGGCCACCGCCGACGGTAACGCCGAGCTGCATCGCCTGTTGGATGACCGGGCGATCGTACACGATCGGGCCGCGGACCTGGTTCAGGTCCAGGCTGGCGGCGTTATGGTGCGGTTCCGCGCGGACCGCGCTTGACCACCGCTCCGTGCCCCAAGCGATGTCCACCCATTCACACCGGCCGCCCCGCGCCCGCCGCTCCGTCGTCCAGAGGGATCCATGAAACGCAACGCCCGCGACCCCGGCCCCCCGTTCCCCGGTGCATCGTCCCCAGGTACATCGTCTTCCCGGCTGCCGCCCACCGGAAAGCCGCCTTCCGCCACGACGACCTATGCGATCATCGGCGTGCTGGTGGCATTGCTGCTGCTCGGGACCGGGACCGTTCTGTGGTTGAGCGGGACCAATCCGGTGCGCTCGATGATCGGCGGCCCATTCACTCTGGTCGACGGGGACGGGCGGACGGTGACCGAGCGCGACTTCCGGGGCAAATTCATGCTGGTCTATTTTGGTTACACATTCTGCCCGGATGTCTGCCCGACGACCCTGAACACGGTCTCCGACGCGCTTGACCGGCTGGGGGCCAAGGCGGATCGGATCCAGCCTTTGTTCATCACGGTCGATCCGGCTCGCGACACACCCCAGGTCGTGAAACAATACGCCGCCGCCTTCGGGCCGCGGGTCAAAGGCCTGACCGGCACGCAGGCCCAGATCGAGGGCGCCGCGAGGGCCTACCGAGTCTATTATAAGCAGCACCGGACGGGCAGCGGCCCCAACGACTATTCCATGGACCACAGCTCGGTGTTGTATCTGATGGGACCCGACGGTGCGTTCCTCACCCCGATCCGCGCCGAACAGTCGGGGGAGGAGATGGCGGCAATACTTGGAAAATTAGTGAACTGATCGGGGCAGACGATCGCCTGTTCGGTTGACCGGCGTCGCTCCCTGTCAGACCGAGGACCTGTCGGGCAGAACCGGCTCTATCGCGCGGATCAGGCGAGCGATCTGGGTGGACCAGGTCATGTCGGTCATGTGGGTGGCGGCGCGGAGGCCCATGGCCCGGGCGGCCTGCCGGTCGCGCCAGACGTCCTCCAGCCGCTCCACGATTTCCTCGATGTCGCTTTCGCCCCAGTCCGTCGTGTCCGGACCGTCGCGTGTGACGACGCCTTGACGGGTGAGCGGCAGGGCGATGCGATCGCCGCGCAACAGATCCAGATGCCCGGTATTGGCCGACAGGATCGTTGGAATGCCGCTGGCCAGGCATTCCATCGCAACCAGATTGGTGCCGCCCTCGGCTCGGTTGGGAAACAGCGCCACGTCGGCTTCGTGCAGGACATGCGGCATCGCGATATTGGGCGTCGGCCCGACCGCGATCACCGACTCGGCGGGGACCCCGTTCGCGACGGCCCAGCCGATCACATCCGGCGTCCCATCCGCATTCGGGCCGGGCACCGTGACATCCGGATGGCCAACCGCTGAATACATCAGGTCCGACCATGGCGAGTGCCATGCGGTCAACAGCAATGCCTCCGGATGGCGTTGTCGGAACGCCCGGAAGGCTGCCATGACCAGATCCTGGCCCTTGCGGAATTCCAGCTTCCCACCGGAAAAGATGACGAACCGCTCGCGCGGGAGTAGCCCTGCCTTCGGCGCGGGGTGGAACAGGCCAGTATCCACGCCCTGCCAGACTGTCGTCACCGCGCTGATACCATGCGATCGGAGTATCCGCTCGTTCCAGGTCGAACCGGCGACAATCAGGGCGTAGCGGTCGAGTTGCTCCCGCCAGCCCGGGCGGAGCGTCGCGTGCTCCAGGATCGGACAGGCGATCGTCGGGTTTCCGATCAGGATTTTCCCCCCGACGGCACCGGGCTGCATCAGGCTTCCGCCCAATGCAACCAGCACCGGCGCATCGATTTCAACCTCCTGCACGGAGAGGCTGGCCAGCGCTTGCCAGATCCCGCGCGATTGAGCGGCGTGGCGGGCAATGTGGGAGTCCCGAAGCGGATCGAGTACCACATCAGCCGAATCGAATTCCATGGCAGGGAACGGCATGTAGTTTGGGTCATGCGCCAGCGAAAGGATCGTGTTCAGCCCGACCACGCCCCAGCCAAAAAAGCTGGACACCCCCCAGCAGAACACCAGCGGGATGCGTCCGTCACTGGATTGGATGGCAAGATTGGGCTTGGCGGTCATGGCGTGTCGCGGTCCCATGCCCGTACCGGTCACTGACCGCAATGACGATCAGGGGTCAGGCGAGCCCTACCAGCCGCGGTGGTGCCAGTGGCGACGCGGATAGGCCCCCCACCCCGAGCCGATCACCACCGATCCGCCGCCATAGACCGGCCCGTAAAAGCCCGACCCGTAATAGCCCGACCCGTAGTATCCGGGCGCATAATATCCCGGCGCGTAGCCGCTATAACCGAGTGCATAGGGGTTGGCCGCGTATGCGACTGGAGGGCTCTGCACGGTATTGCCCTTGGCATACATGCACTGCGTATAGACCGTGTCATAGCGCTGTTGCAGGTTGCCCACGGCTGCCTGGGCGTTACCCGCCCCGATCGCCGACCCGGCCAGCAATCCCGTTGCGCCACCAATCGCCGCGCCCGTCCCCATCGCGCCGCCCAGGGACCCGAGCGCCATGCCGAGGCCGGCACCGACCGCCGTACCGACGACGGCACTGCCGACCGCCGCGTTCGTCGCGGCCTGGGCGGAGGTTTCTCCACCCGTCTGCGCCGATGCGGCCTGGCGACAGATGATGTCGTCCTGTACGAACGTCTCATAGCCTTTGCCCTGCGGCGGCAACGCCATCACGTTCGGGCCGACCGGCGGCGCCACCGCACAGGCCGTCAATGCGAGAACCCCGGCGATGGCCGGGGTGAAATGCGCGAAACGCATGCTGATGTCATCCCCGATGAGTGGCGAGCGATTTCGACCGCATTTGGCCTCTCACCCATAAGATAGGCGGATCATGGCGGGACGATGGTAAATTTACGTATCCGGCGCGGATGACGAACTGACCGGATCAGCCGGCTCGGCGTCCTGCCGCTGAAGCGCCAGCCGGCGCAGCATGCGCAGCGCCAGTTGGCGGTCCTCGGGCGAGCATTCCCGATAAAGCCGCAGCAGCGCGAGTTCGTCCCCCTGGCCGACCTGGCCAGGGGCGCGCTTGTCGTCGCCGTGGGTCAGGTACTCGACACCTACGCCCAGTACCTCCGCGATCCGAGTCAGGTTCCCGATGACCTGTCCCGCTCGTCCGGTTTCCCACTGCGCGACCGCGCTGCGGGAGACGCCGACGCGTTGCGCAAATTCATCCTGGGTCCAGCCACGCTCACGACGGACGTCGCGGATGCGGGTGCCGATGTCAGTTGGGTTGCTCATGTTAGTTAGTATAATTCACACTTTGGGTGACTGCCAGCTTTTTCGGCGGCTATCCGACGGCAGATGGCGCGCCGGCGGAGGAGGGTTCGTCATTTTTTCTAACGGTCATGTTATTTATGTTGACGTCACGTGTTATCCAAACTAACGTCTCCTCGTTCCCGTTTCGTTCGTTGACGCAGGAGGCCACGATGCCGAAAAAGATCATCTGGACCGACGTTCAGGACACCCAAATCAAGCGCCTCCGCGCTGAGGGTGCATCCTGGGACACGATCGCCGCCGCCATGGGGGTCACACGCTGGACCGTCATCGAGCGCGGCCGGCGCATCGGGGCTCGCTTACCCCCCGCGGATTTCATCCCCGACCAGACCGATCCCAACCGTGCGCCGCTGCCTGCGGGCGACCGGCTTACCTGGGGCGCCATCACCGATGGCACTGCGCTGGCGGGCATTGCCTACCCACTCGTCCAGGCCATCCGTTGACCCTCCCCCCTCGACGCAGCCACCAGGAGCCGCCGATGACCGCAGCTTTCGCGCCCGCCCCGTCCCGTCCGCCCGCCAAACCGCGCCCGTCGGTTGGCTACACGCATGAAATCGATGCCGATTTCGTGATCTATCGACTGGAGGAGGCCGGTGCGACCTTGCTCGCTTTGCCCGGAACCGGCTGGACCACGCGGCTGCGGACGTCGTCCTTGGAAATCGTCCGCACCGCTTTGGAAAGCTATGGTTGGACCGAGACGCGCATCCGACCGCCGGTCCCGTCATCGGAAAAGATCACGCGGATGGACGAAGCGATGGGATGGCTGCCGCTGATCCCGATCGATCGCTATGTCATCCGCCGGGTCGTCGGGGCACGCAGCCTGGTGCACCCGGTTACGGATCGGTACCTGTTTCCCTGGCGTCGTCTGGGCGCGGCGCTCGGCGCCGACCACAAGGCGGTGCAGCGCTGGCATGCCCAGGGAATCGACATGATCGTGAGCGTGCTGAAACAGAAGCGGTAACCGGGCGGGCGTGTTCCGATCGCGACAGTTGGGTCCCGCAAGTCGCGTGAATCGGCACACGAAATCAAAAGCCTGATGGTGTATCATCGGCCGCATGGAACCCGTGGATCTTGCGATGGTTCTGGCGGTCGATGGCTCCGCCAGCGTCTCCTATGACGAGTTCGGCCTGCTGGCCGGCGGGATGGCGGCTGCGTTGCGCGATCCCGCGGTCGGCGCTGGACTGACCGGGGGCAAGGCCGGGGCCACCCTGCTGTGTCTGCTGCTGTGGTCCGGTGTGGGCCAACAGGACGTGATCATTGGCTGGACCCGGATCACGTCCGAGGCTGATCTAGTAGCCTTCGCCGATGGCGTGGACAACATGCCCCGAACGGTGCGCGCCGGGAAAACCGCGATCGGGGAGGCATTGCTGGTTTCGTTGACCTTGCTGTCTCGACTGCCAGTCGCGCCGGCGCGGAATGTGGTGAATGTCATCGGCGATGGCCGGTCCAACGACGGAATCGCCCCCGGGCCGATCCGCGATCGCATGGCATCGGCGGATATCACGATCAACGGGCTGTGCGTCATGCATGAGGAAGCGGATTTGCTGGAGTCCTACGTGGAGGAGGTGGTCGGCGGCCCTGGGGCGTTTGCCGTGACCTGTGGGACGTTCGCGGATTTCGCCGAGGCGATGCGGCGGAAACTGACGCGGGAGGTGGGTGGGCTGGTGGTTTGAGTGGGACGATGTCTGTTCGGTCGAGGAGAGTCGGGGAATCTTACATTGCCCCATTGCTGGGTTCTCCGGCTCTTTCCCATCATCGCCCTCGTCGGACACACGCTTCATGATCCGATCAGGCTTTTAGCCCTGGATTACGACGCGTGGCGATGCACGCCGTCGTGTAAACCTCAAACGAGAGTATCCCACAACCTGTTCTGATGTCGGCGCCCAACTTCCTGATTTGCGGCTAAAGAAGCCGCCAGGGGGAGGCACGCGTTGCCCAATGCCTCTCGCAGCGCTATTTTTAGTGCAAGATGGTGCTTCTGCCTCCGGTCAAAGCAGCAGCCGTGTTCGGGGTGCTTGGGTTATGCCGACTGGCCTTTACCAGATCGAGGATCGTGGCTGGTTCTTGGGGTATCCCACATCAATATGCTTTCATCGTCGAGCTGACGACGCGCGTATGTTTGTGCCGCGGGTCCTCGCGCTGAGCCGCGACATCACGATATCGGATGGCAATCCGAACCGACTCATCGAGATCGATAATGCCTTGGCACTGCCGGGGGTGCCAACCATTTGGGATGCTGATGGCCAACGGATCGATGAAAGCTGCATCCGTCGGGGCCCACAACTTTCGTTCTATGCGCGCGCCGGAACCCAGACAGTCGAAGTGCCGCCGGACTGCGTCCTGATCGACGAGCCCCAGGTCTATCTCTCTTTCCTACCGAATGCCTGGGGCCATTTCCTGTTGGAAAGTCTCAGCCGGACATGGGCGCTGCGTGAAATTCCCGAACTGGAGAAAGTGCCCTATTTCTTTGGGTTTGTGGACCCTAATGCTGAGCGCTTTCTCGGACTCTTCGACCATTGCTCCATCGATCTCGCACGGCGAAGGCAGTGGACGACGCCTGTCCGCATTCGGAAGTGCCTGGTTCCTATTCCATCCTTCTCGATCCGGGCCGAGGCCTGGACAGGACACGCGAACACTCCCCGCGCGGCGTCCGAGCGGGTTCTCGGGACAAGAACGCCCAGGCGCTCCGCCCAGCCCGTCTATCTGTCCCGCTCTGGACTGAACTATGGTCGGATAATCCGCAACGAGACGGAGTTGGAGGGGCGGCTGGCAGCGCGGGGCGTTCTCGTGGTCCACCCTCAGAGGCTCCCGCTTGAGGAGCAGATTCGCCTGTTCAACACCCATGATACATTCATAGGCTGCTGGGGAAGCGCATTCCACAACCTGATTTTCCAGATTACGCCCAGAGGCACAACGACGCATGTCCTGTGTGAGGACATCCCGAACATGAACTACCTTATGGTTGACGCGATCCTGGGACTGCGCGCGAATTACGTACAGGCGCTGGTCTCGACGCAAAGCGAGCCCCAGGCCCTTCCCACGCTCGAGTCCACGCTGGACGTCGAGTGCGTCGTCGATTATCTCGCCAGCCGCGGCATGTTCGCCTGAGAACGATCTGAGTTCGATGCCACTACAGGCTGCGGGAAGTACGCCCCCCTTGGGCATGACTGAGGCGGCCGGCTTCTCCGGTCGGACCCGAGGCCGCACTTCCGACAAGGCGTCCTCGCCGACATAGGCAATCTGCAACCTGGGAGCCGAACCGCCACGGACGTGCCGGCTGGCGTGATGCGAAAAATCCGGCCGGGGGAGGCATTCGAACAGCCAACTCACCTCCCACCGGTCCGCATACCGCGTCGACGGGGACCAGCGTCCAGGGGTCGTGAGTCAGAAAACCTTACAGTCCCGCTCAGGCCGGAAACTCAAATAGCTTTATCCCATTGATAAATATAGTTTATATAATATGGCATGCCGCTTGCTACTACCCTCTGGCAAGCCGCAGAGTTACGTTACGGAGTTCGCAATGCGCAAGTTAGCCTTAACCGTCGGTGCCGCTCTGATCTCAGTCGCCACGGCGCTTCCGGCGAAGGCTGCGGTTCTTTTTGACACGATCAATGGCACTACCCAGAATCCCACGGCGCGTGCCCGGATGGTCTCCGTCGGCTACTGTTCGTTGCCGACCGGAGGTTGCACCCCAGTGGCGGAAGGTGGCCCTCTCGCGGTGTCCTTTTTCGCCCCGTACGACACTGACATTGCCAAGGTTTCGCTCAAGCTCTTCGCCAACACCCCGACCGATGGGGGGTCGGTCATGATTTACCTGGTGTCGGACACGACACCCGGCGCGCCTCCGAATGCCCCAACTAACAATGGGGTAAGCGGGATGGGCTTCAATTTCACAGGCGCGACACTGTTGGGAACCATCCTGGATTCGGCGATCACCTCCGATGGCCCGTACTCGATCTTCCCGAATGTGAGCATTGACGCGGGGCAATATTGGATCGCGGCCGTCAACCAGCCGGCATCGTCTCCGCCACCGGGCATGACAAACGCGACCGGAACAGTGAGGTGGGACTTCACCACCAATTGGAGTTCCGGAATTGGGGCTGTCGGACAAAAGAACTTTGGCCAGTATGGCCCAGGGGGCACCCCCGTAGCCTGGAATACCAACAATGAGTATGACGTGGGGACGACCTTCATCAACGGCTTGTTCATGGCGCAGATCATTGACACCCCGGAGCCCGTGTCACTGGCCCTTTTGGGTGTCGGCTTGGCCGGCCTCGGGCTCGCGCGTCGGCGTCGCCGGGCATAACCGGGCCGCCGCCCCACCGGGAGGCACAAGAATCTTTACAGGTGTAGAGTGTGTCGGCCTCTGAGAGACGGTCTCAGAGGCCTTTTCTTTGCAAACGCAAGCGGTGGGCCCTGACCTTCGGACGTCGAAATAGCCCCGAGATATATGGCCGTGGTTTGATGCATCGCTAACGTATCGCTTGGCTTTCTCACACCACGCAGAAATTTGAAATAAGATTAAGTTGCCTCCTGCGGAAAGACGGCTTTCTCCAGGATGGGGCGGCGGAACGCCGGTGGCGAACTGAATCGGAATATGGCAATAGGACGCGTGGAGTCGCTTTAAAGGCCGGAATTGCGATAGCCGATGCGAGACAAGACTGTACTCTTTGTACGCGAGTTTCAAAGCTTTTCAGGCGGCCACCTGAAGGTTGTGAACTACATGACCCATCTGGCGCACACGGGTTGGGCAAAACCGGCGCTCTATCTGACGCCCGATAGCGTCGTCGCCCTCGCCGATGAATGGGTGCCCAGGGATGTTGAACGTGTTGGTTTGACCCCGAATGCGGATATGTACTTCGTGGCAGGATTGGATTGGCAAATCTTCGATGCCGGCGGATTGGACCTATCCGGAAAGCCGGTGATAAACCTCATCCAGCACGTCCGCCATTCCCACCCTGAAGACCCGCGATACGCGTTCCTATCGCGCCAGGCCGTCCGCATCTGCGTCAGCCAGGAAGTGACCGACGCCATCCTGGCCACCGGCAAGGTCAACGGTCCTGTCGTAACCATTTCCAACGGCCTGGATTTGGTCGAACTCGAAGTCTTGCGCCGTCCCGCCCCTCAGCAACATGTGTTTATCGGCGGGCTGAAGAATCCACGGATGGCAGCCGAGTGTGCCGGCTTGTTAAAGGCCGCCGGAATACCCACGGATCTCTGCACCGAACATCTACCCCGTGCAGACTATCTCCGTCGCCTCGCAATGTCGGAGATTTCGATCTTGTTGCCGCATTCCGAAGAGGGGTTCTATCTCCCTGCCTTGGAGGCGATGGCGCTTGGTTCCATCGCTGTCGTCCCTGACTGTATTGGCTCTCGAAGTTTTTGCCTCGATGGTACCACCTGTCTTGTGCCACCCTACACTGCCAACGACATCTGCGCGTCCGTCCAAACGCTTCTCGCGGACTTGCCGCTGCGCACTCGCCTGCGGTCCGGCGGTCTTGCCATGGCCGGCACGCATTCGCTTATCAGGGAACGGGAACAGTTTTTTCAGGTCCTGGAAGATCATTTTCTAAGGACCGGGAGGCTGTGACCACCACGCTCCTGACAGGATTGCCACGTTCCGGTACCACACTCTTATGCGCCATGCTGAACGCGCTGCCCGATACGGTGGCTCTCGCGGAACCGATGCCTCGTCCCTCGTCCGACGTTCCTGAGTCCATCATCGCGGAGATCGCGGCCTTCGCCACAGCCATCCGGGTTCGTGCGATTGGTGAGGGCAAGGTACCGACCAAGGCGCTTGACGGCCGGGTCCCGGACAATTTCCTGGAGGCTCCCAACCCCGAAAGACGTCTACGCAACACGGTTTCCAAACTTGAAGATGTCTCGGTTGGCAAGGCTTTGACGCCCAATTTTCACCTCTACATTAAGCACCCGGCACTCTTTGCTGCGCTGGTCCCCCATCTGCGCGGGCGATTCCCGCTATTTGCGCTGATCCGGGATCCGCTGACTGTTCTGGCTGGGTGGCAGACCGTGAATCTGCCGGTACACTTCGGACACCTACCCGCCGCAGAACGCGTTGACGCAGAGTTGCGGTCCCGCCTCGGTTCGATACAAAGTCGTATCGACCGTCAGGTCGCTATCATGGTTTGGTTTCTCCGGACGTTCGCCAGTCTGTCTCCCCGCAACATCGTCCGGTATGAGGACATCGTATTGAACCCGGATGCCGTCGTGGCATCACTCCACGTCCTCCCGGCCCCGCCGATCAGACACCCGATTTTTCGCGAATCGGCAGAGAAGCGCTACGCGGGCATCGATATGCCGCTGCTGGCTCGGCACCTCCAATCGATTGTGCCGGAAATTGAATATTTCTATCCGGGGTACCGCGAAATTCTGGGAGATGTCCGGCGTGGCAAACCGTCCCGAAGCAGCCATATCGGATTGAACGGCCGCGGCAAGACACGGGTCGATTTCTTTGTCGCGGGCGTCCAGAAAGGTGGAACCACCGCGCTGGCCCAAATGTTGACCCGACACCCGTCCATACGGCTCGCAAACAGGAAGGAGGTTCACTTCTTCGACGACGCCGAGAGAAGCTGGGAAGATCCCGACTACGAATATTACCATTGTTGGTTCAGGCCCCCCGGCGCGCACACGAAAGTGTGGGGAGAAGCGACACCGATTTATTTCTTCCAGGCCGATGCTGTGGCCCGCATCCATCGCTACAATCCCAAATCGAAGTTCATAATTTGCCTTCGCCATCCTACCTTTCGGGCACATTCGCAGTGGAGGATGGAGACTGTCCGGGGCAACGAGGATTGGGATTTCAGTCGCGCCATCTCCGCTGAAGGTCGGTCCAGAATTCAATCGGGCGACCGAAACGCAAGGACGTATTCATACGTGGAGCGCGGTTTATACGCGCGGCAGTTCCGACACCTGTTCAACCTGTTCCCGCGTGCGCAGGTGCATGTCCTACGCACCGATCACCTGTGGCGAGACAGCGGGGCATGCCTTGCCGGGATCTGCTCGTTCCTGGATGTGACGCCAATGGCGCATGAGGGGCCGAGCGTTTACCAGGTGCCCCATGATAGTCGAGAGTTGGGGCGAATGTCGTTGGCCGATCGGCAATACTTGGACGCGTTGTTTCGGCAAGAGATAGAAGAGACCCAGACTCTCACCGGTATCGACCTTTCTGATTGGCTCGATCCTGACTACGAGGAACCAATGCCCCCTCCGCGAGAGGCCTGACGCCCCGATCGAGGTTCGTGTGCCCTTCTCCGCTCGCAGGCTCATTACAAGCAGGCGGTTCAGTCGAACCTAAGACGGCCGGGCAATCCTGGCCGCGCTGAAGTCACACATGGGGAGAGCGGCAAACAATGCTCGCGGCCCTTACCGACCGCCCGGTCCAACCACCCCCGTCCGCCGCGGGATCGGCAACCGCGTTCCACCACATTGTGCAACGCGTCCGTCACGATGCGGGCTTACTCCACAGGATCGGCGGGCTGGCCGCTCAGGATTTCGCCGATCACCAGCGTTTCCAGCAGATCGACATTGATCGCCGACCCCGTGGCCGGGAGACGGTTACGCGGCATGTCGCCACCATTGCCGTTCAGGCGGGCGATCGCGGCGTTCAGACCGGCGGCGCTGTCCCGGGCCGCCTTGGACAGGCCATCCGGCATCACCGGATGCGCGGTAGTCGCCAGCGATCAGCGGGGTCATGGCTTGCAGCAGCTCCAGGAGCGGGCTGCCCGAGAAAGGCGGCCTCGCAAGCGCCTGTCCCACCGTCGGATCCATCCCGGCATCGCCGCATGCTATCGATGGCGATGCAGACGCCGAGCGACGATCCTCCGCGTCAAACGGGTCGAGTCTCGGTTTGCACAGAGAGCGCCACCGCCCCCTACCCGGCCACCCATGCGGACATTCCTCCGTGGGTGGCCGGGTGGGATACTGCCGCTGCCGGTCAGTCTGAGACATGACCGTCATGCACCGATCCGATCACCCCGCGCGGAACGCCGCGACCGCCGTCTCGTCGAATTTCAGGCCCAGGCCCGGCTTGTTCGGCAGCACCAGCATGCCGTTCTCGATCGCCGGGGTTTCCTCGTACAGGGCCAGCATCCAAGGCATGTATTCCACCGTCAGCCCGTTCGGGGCGGCGGCGACGACATGAACAAGAATTTCCGGCATCACGTGACTGACGATCGGCAGGTTGAACGCCTCCGCCATGCCGGCGACCTTCATCCATTGCGTGACGCCGCCGACGCGGACGATGTCGACCATGACGATATCGACAGACCGGGCCTCGATCATGTGGCGGAACGGCACGATGCCCCAGACATACTCTCCACCGGCAATCGGGGTGGACAGGGCTGCCGTGACTCGCGCCAGGCCGGCGTAATCGTCATGTGCGGTCACGTCCTCCAGCCAGAACAGCCCGACATCGGCGACGCGGCTGCCGATATCGATGGCCTGCTCGGGCCGCCAGCGCTGGTTGATATCGCACATCAGTTTGATATCCGGTCCGATCGCTTCCCGCACGACACGGACGCGGCGGACTTCTTCGGCGATCGTCGGATTGCCGGGCAGCGCCATCTGGGTCTTCATCTCGGTGAAGCCCTTCTGCACCAGGATCTGCGCCGCTCGCTGCGCCTGGTTGTCGGTCAGGCCGCGCCGGAGCGAGCCGGACGCGTAGGTCGGCACCCGGTCCCGGTGTCCACCCAGCAGCTTCCATAGCGGCTGATCCAGCGCCTTGCCCTTGATGTCCCACAGCGCGATGTCGATGGCCGAGATCGCCAGCATGAAGATCCCGCCTGGTCCGGCCGAATCCCCGGCGGCGAGGCGCAGCTTGCGGGTGATGTGTTCGATCCGCAGCGGGTCCTCGCCGATGGTCAATTCCGCGAGTTCATCGACCGCCTTGCGCAGGCTGCCGGTCATCTTGCCGCCGTAGAAGGTCAGGCCGATGCCCTCGATACCGGTATCGGTCCGCAGGCGCAGGATGACGACCGGGCGAGTGCGGCCGACTTCCTCCGGCATGTTCGCCAGCGGGTCGTCTTCCGGGATGTTCAAGGTGGTGGCTTCGAAACTGGTGATCTTCATCGGACTTGCCCTCCCATCGGGACCGCTACCATAGCGTCCGGATGGCGGTCTGTAACCGGCACCCACACGTCCGACCGCACCGCCTTGCCAGACCACCGGCGGCCGTTCTTCTGAGTTTCCAGGATCACCGATCCTCGCGATCAACCGTCATGCTCCGGTTCGCCCCACAGCTCGTCGGTTTGATTTCCACCAGGCAGCGGCTTAGGAAGCTTTCCCTCACGGCGGTACGATCTTCCGAGCTTCTCATGGCACCGCCCGCCTGTCAGCCCGGTCCGGGACCTGTGGCCTCGGCCTTCGCGGGGTTCGCAGGGCGGCCATATCGCGCCGGCTCAAGAGGTGGCTCCGCTCCAGTCGGATAAATGTGAGCGGACTGACCACGCCGGACTGACTTGCGTGCGCCTTGCGTATCAGCAGCAAGACGATCAGCGCGATGAATATCTCGGTACGGATGGTGTTCTCGGAGGTGCCGATGAACGTGCGGATGCGATCGGACAAGATCGGCAGACCAGGTTCGACCAAACGCTCACGGGTTACAGTAATTTTCGTTTTTGTTTTCAATCTGGTGACAAAGCGGCACCCGTTCGCGCGCATCGCCTGCCACCAGTGGAAGTGGTAATATCCGAGATCGAAGACACTGATCGCCCCAGCCACGATAGGCATCATCCGCGCCGCGGTGATGTCGCTGATTTGGCCACCGAGAACACCGAGTGGATTGGCTGGTTGGTGCCCGGGTCATGGATGGCGTGGAGCTCGGCGCCGCACACCTTGACCGAGAAGCGCGCCCATTTGGCGCTGAGCTCGTTGAGCTTCAGGCTGGTAGCGTCGATTCGATGGACCAACTCGGTCAAATCCAAACGCAACGTCCGGTGCGTCAGAGCGACGAGGCGCGCGAACAGGGCCTCGTAAACTGCGTTCGGACGCAGGGTGTTGGCGTCCGACACCGTCGAAAGTTTCACCGGCGTGGCGCCCGGACGGTAGAGTTCGGCCCCATGGCTGTCCAGCAGGAGACCGTCTCGTGCAAGCCGGTGATACCGGCCATCTGGCCAAGGGCCAGGGCGATGAACTGGGTTTTGGTGGACAGCGTGCACACATGCTTATCGGATTTGTGCTGTTTGACCAGCGCGTCGAAGGCCGACCAAGGAAGGCCTGCGAGGACGCAGTGTACGGCTGTATTCCGGTGCGGTATCACACGGTTCAACCCCTGCCCGGATTCGCGGCGCTGCGATCAGATAGAGTCGAATCCATAAGTCTGGATTGTACGAGGTATTTCAGCCGGACAGCCGTGGCTGACGCCCGAGTGCGACGGTTGATAGACAAGCCGCGCGAGAGGCAATGGTTACCGCGGTTGGTATCAAACCCTCAATATTCGTTATGCATCTCCGACGTATCCAGATTGCCGAAGCGGGTGAATTCTGCCTCGAAGAACAACGGGATGCTCCCGGTCGGGCCGTGACGCTGCTTCGCAATGATCAGGTCCGCGCGGTTGTGAGCCACCGACATCCGCGCCTGCCAGTCGGCAACGGCCTTTTCGAACTTCTCTGCTCCATCCGCAAAAGAGGCCTCCTTCGGCTGCCGCTGTTCCAGATAGTATTCATCCCGGTAGACGAACATCACGCAGTCGGCATCCTGTTCGATCGTGCCGGATTCGCGCAGATCCGACAGCAGCGGACGTTTGTCCTCTCTCGATTCGACGGCGCGCGACAACTGGGACAATGCCAGGACGGGCACGGCCAGTTCCTTGGCCAGTGCCTTCAACCCTTGGGTAATCTGGCTGATTTCCAGCACGCGATTCTCGGCCCTTACGCCAGCCGCCGGGCGCATGAGCTGCAGATAATCCACGATCACCAGCGCCAGCCCCTTGGTCCGTTTCAGCCGCCGGCATCGTGTCCGCAAGGCCGAGATGGTAATCGCCGGCGTATCGTCGATCTGGATGGGCAGGCTGGCGATTTCGCGCGACACCCGCACGAAGGTGTCGAACTCCTTCTGCCCGATGTCGCCGCGTCGGATCCGATCGCCGGAGACCCTGGATTCCTCGCTGAGCAATCGGGTCGCCAACTGCTCCGCGCTCATTTCCAGGGAGAACACCGCGACCTGGGCCGGACTGGGCGCGGCGCTGTTGGCGGCCACGGCCTCGGCCATCAGGGCTTTCGCCGCCCCGAACGCGATTTTCGTCGCCAGCGCGGTTTTTCCCATGCCGGGGCGACCCGCCAGAATCATCAGATCGGATGGATGCAAGCCGCCCAGCTTCGCGTCCAGATCGCGCAATCCCGTTGGCAGGCCCGAGACCTGCCCGGTACGGTTCAAGGCGCGTTCGGCGCCGTGCAACGCCTCGGTCAACGCCTGGTGGAAGGTCATGAAGCCGCCGCCCACGCGGCTGGTGCTGGTCAGTTGGAACAGCGATTGTTCGGCGGCCTCTATTTGCTCGGTGCCGCTGAGATTGTCCTCGGAGCCGAACGCGTCGTTGACGATCGTTTCCCCCAGGTCGATCAACTGCCGCCGGATCCAGTTGTCGTGGATCGCCTTGCCGTAATCAGACACGTTGATGATGCCCACCATGGCGGTGAGCAGGCGGGACAGGTACGGCAGCCCACCCGCATCGGCCAAGGCGCCGGTATGTTCCAGTTCGGGCTTCAACGTGACCGGGTCGGCGAGCTGTCCGGCTTCGATTTTGCGGGCAATGGCCTGAAACAATCGGCCGTTTACGGGGTCGGAAAAATGCTCCGGGCTGAGGATGTCGGAAACCCGCTCATACGCCCGGTTGTTTGCCAGAATCGCTCCCAGCAGCGCCTGCTCCGCTCGCACATTCGACGGCGGCGTGCGCAAGACACGATCGGTAGATGATAAAGACATAGCGCGCGTTCCTACCGCCGGGGGATAGTGGTTACCAATAATATCCAATAAAAATTCATGTCACAATGTGGATAGTGTGGATAAAAGGCACAATCGACTGAACAGGGTGGGATTCCAACCTGCGAACTAAGCATGGTTTTTGGATGTGCGTTTATAGGCCGGCGGCGCCTGGCGAACCAGTCCCAAAACGCAATGCGCGGAACCGTGCGTTCGCTGGCTGGGGAATCGGCGCAGCAGGCACCATGGTTCGGTCGCGAGGCGAGGTGGAACAGGGCTGAGGCTGAGCGGCCTGGAGGATGCGACGGGTCCGACCGCGACGGATCGTGCTGTTGGGCCGGACCCGTCCTTGGCGATCGGAACCCTACGGGGTCGCTCCGAGCGGATCGCGGGCCTCTGGTTGATGCGCGCTTGTCGCAAGACCCAGCGGAAACGGCCACAACCGGCGCAGGCTCAGAATCAGAACAGTGGCGCTCAGGAACGGACCCAGCGGCAGATGCCACGCGGTTCCCAGCGGCCAGAGCAAGAGGGCCAGCGGGTAGAGCGCGAGCAACATGACCTTCTCCCAACCCAGGAAGCCGTTTGCCCGTCCGTCGCGGATCAGCCAGGCACCCGCCACAAGAAGGAGCATTTGATCATAGAGTAGCGCCAACGGGACCGAGAGGACGGTCGCCGCCAGCAGCGTGGCGAATCGCGCCGGCTGCATCGGGCAACGGCGCCAGACCAGCGCGACCAGCGCGGACATGGCCAGAGCCGACGCTCCCTGCACCCCATAGGCAATACCGGGACAGAAGCCGTTCAACCGCATGGCGCCAAAGACCGTGACCATCCCCGCCAGGTCGATCCGCCCGGACTGATAGACCTGACCGGATCCGGCAAAGGCCATGAAATACGCCTGCCATGTCTCCCATCCGAACAGCACGACAGACAGGCCAGTCAGGGTGACCACGCCAGCCGCCGCACCCAGGAAGCAGCGCCAATAACCCCCGGCCAGCAGGGCAACCGGCACCAGAATCCCGAAATGCGGCTTGTAGCAGAGCAACCCCAGGACCAGCCCAGCCAGAAGCGGCCGACGGTCCATCAGCACGGTGAAGGCGCCGAACAGAGCGGCGGTCAGGAACGCATTCTGGCCCAGCCCGACGGTCCAGAGCACGGCGGGAAACGCCAGGACAGGAGCCAGCCAGGCCCAGCCGCTCTCGCGCAGGATTGCACGCGTCACCCACAGGAACAGGCCCAGGGAGGCGATCTGGAACACCGCATAGGCCAGGGAGTACGGCAGGGTGGCCAAGAGCGTGCACAGAAACAGGAACACTGGGGGGTAGAAAAAGAACTGGTACGGCGCACCCGGGGCAGATACCTGCTGCTGCACCGCATAATGCGCCGCCTGATCATAGGCCAACACCGGCATACCGGACAAAGCCAGCTTTCCAGCGGCAAAGAAGCTGACGAAGTCGCTGGACGTCGGGTGCTCGATCACGATGAACGCACCGTGCTGCCACAGGGCGATGAACACGGCGAAGCCCAGTTCGACCGCAAGCATGGCCCCACCCCATGCGACGACACGGTCGCGATCGAGCCACTCCGCCTGGCGCAAGGAATCGATCAGGAGCGACAAAGTCATGGACCGGGTTCCACGGTGACAGGGCGATCCATGCCCATACCGCGCGCAAGGTTGTCACTTGGTTTCGTCCGGCCCTTGCCTGGATGGCGCACGACGTGTTTCCTGACCGCCCTCCCAATCCAAGCTGGAGTTCATTTCCCTTGGCCTACGCGCTGCAACAACTGATCAACGGCGTGACCCTGGGTATGATCTATGGGCTGATCGCGGTCGGCTACACCATGGTCTACGGCATCATCGGCATGATCAATTTCGCCCACGGCGACATCTTCATGATCGGTGCCTTCCTCTCCCTGATCGCCTTGCTCGGACTTGCCGGGATCGGCATCACCGCGGTGCCGCTGGCCCTCGCCCTGACGCTGGTTTTCGCCGCCGCGCTCGCCGCGCTGTATGGCTGGACGGTCGAAAGGATCGCATACCGCCCGTTGCGTGGCTCCTTCCGCCTCGCGCCGCTGATCAGCGCCATCGGCATGTCCATCGTGCTGCAAAATTTCGCCCAGGTCAGCCAGGGCGCCCGGGTCAAGCCGATGGAAGCATTGATCGAAGGCGGCATCCCGGTGATGGAGCAGGATGGGTTCGCCGTTCACCTCTCCTGGATGCAGATTGCCATCGTCGCGACCACCCTTCTCGTGCTGCTGATCTTCACCTGGCTCGTCACCAGGACCCCGCTCGGCCGCTCGATGCGCGCCTGTGAGCAGGACCTGAAAATGGCCGGCCTGCTGGGCATCGACACCGATCGGACCATCAGCCTGACCTTCGTTATCGGCGCCGCGTTGGCCGCCGTCGCAGGGATGATGTTTCTTCTGTATTATGGCGTGATCGACTTCTTCATCGGCTTCCTGGCCGGGGTGAAAGCCTTCACCGCGGCGGTCCTGGGTGGCATCGGTAGCCTGCCGGGCGCCGTGCTGGGCGGATTGCTGATCGGCCTGATCGAGGTCTTCTGGTCGGCCTATTTCAGCGTCGAGTACAAGGACGTCGCCGCCTTCTCCATCCTGATCATCGCCCTGATCTTCATGCCGACCGGCCTGCTGGGCCGAGCGGAAGTGGAGAAAGTGTAGTCCTGAACGGAATTGGAGCTGATGCAAAAACCCCTCGAAGGCCTGACCGTTGTTTCCCTGGAACAGGCGGTCGCGGCGCCCTACTGCTCCTCCCGCCTTGCCGATGCCGGCGCGCGGGTCATCAAGATCGAACGGCCGGAGGGCGATTTTGCGCGCGGCTACGACAAGGCGGCGAAAGGCTGGTCGAGCTATTTCGTCTGGCTGAACCGCGGCAAGCAGAGCCTGGTCGCCGATATCAAGAACCCGGACGACGCGGCGATGCTGCACCGGATCCTGGCTCGGACGGATGTGTTCATCCAGAATCTCGCCCCCGGCGCGGCCTCGCGCGCCGGTTTCGGCTCGGAGGACCTGCGGGCGAAATATCCACGCCTGATCACGGTCGACATTTCCGGCTATGGCGAAAGCGGCGATTACGCGACGATGAAAGCCTATGACCTGTTGGTGCAGGCTGAATCCGGACTGGCGATGATCACCGGCCATCCCGCCGGTCCAGGCCGCGTCGGCGTGTCTGCCTGCGACATCGCCTGCGGCATGGCCGCGCATGCCGGCGTGCTGGAAGCCCTGATCGCGCGCGGAATCACCGGCAAGGGCACCGGTCTGGCTGTCAGCCTGTTCGACGGCATGGCCGACTGGATGAACGTCCCGCTGCTCTATTACGAGGGCACCGGCAAGGCGCCGGAGCGGCTGGGTCTGGCGCATCCCTCCATCTGCCCCTACGGCGCGTTCGCGACGAAGGACGGCGCGCTGGTGCTGATCTCGATCCAGAACGAACGTGAGTGGGTAGAGTTCTGTGCGAAATTCATGGACGAACCGGACCTGCCCAAACGCGCCGGTTTCGAAACCAATGTGGTCCGCGTCGCCAACCGGGCAGAGGTGGATGCCCATGTCGGGACCATGTTCGCCGGGCTGACACGGGATCAGGCCGCAGCCAAGCTGCGCGCGGCGAACACGGCCTATGGCTTTGTGAACGATGTCGCGGCGTTCTCCCACCATCCAGCATTGCGGCGCGCGCCAGTCCAGACTCCGAACGGTGTCGTGGACATTGCGGCGCCGCCCGTGATTACCAGCGATGGCGTTCGCCCGCTTGGCCCGGTGCCCTCGATCGGAGAGCACTCGGCGGCGATCCGGGCGGAGTTTGGAGCGGGGTAGCCACGCCCGCCCCAGCGCCCCGATGGTTATGGTCCGCCCGGGTTTGCTCCCCCCAACGGCATCCGCACATCTCGGAACCAGGTGCCGGCTGGAGAACTTTCTCCGCTGTACAGATGTATCAATGCTCTCGGGTTCACTCCCCGGGTGCGTTGGCCAGTCGAGGATCGATCGCCGGGATGGAAATCGCCCCGCCGCGATCGGACGCAAACGTCTTCTGCATCTGACTGCCCAGCCCGCCGCCGCGTCGGCCGAAGGATTCCACCAGCGGTATGTCCTTTGGATCGATCGGCGGCATGCGTGGCTTACGCGCCAGCGCCTGTTCGATATAGGGCGCCAATTCGGCCTGTTTCTTCGCCTCCTTGATCGCGTCCCGTTCCTTGAACTCCGGCAGCGACGTCGCGGCGAACAGTTCGAGCGAGTCACAGATGTGCTCGTGTTTGTTGTTGCCGGATTGCTGCACGAAGATGACCTGGTCCACCCCGGCATCCTCATATGACTTTAGATGCGCGCGCAACTGGTCGGGCGTGCCGATCCCGCCGCGCCCGGCGTTGTCGGGCAGCTTGTCCTTCACCTCCAGGAACCGTTCCCACATATTGGTAATGCCGGGCCTGTGGTCGCCGAAGATCCCGACATAGCCAAGCGAGTAGCCGAAGAAGCGGAACCCATCGAGGCCGCGACGGATGGCTTCGTCCTCATCACGGTGGCAGGACATGCCGGTGACCAGGGCGATATTGGGGTTGACCGAGTGGCCGATCGGCACGCATTCGTTCGACTTGATGATGTCATAGTATTCCTGCACCCATTTCGCCGCCATCGCGGGCTCGATGAACGCGAATGTCAGGGCGCCCAGCCCCGCGCGGGCGGCGCGGTGGATGGTTTCGCGGCGGGAACAGGCAACCCACATCGGCGGATGTGGCTTTTGCAGCGACTTCGGCACCAGATTGCGGCACGGCATGTCGAAATATTTGCCCTGGAACCCGGGATAGGGGCGCATGGCCAGCATGTTCGCCGCCTGCTCGGTCGCCTCGGCCCACATGGCCGTCTTTTCTTCCATCGACACGTGGAAGGCTTCCATTTCCAGCGCGCTGGCGGACTCGCCGGTGCCCCAGTCGACCCGGCCGTTCGACACCAGATCCAGGGTGGCGATCCGTTCGGCCACGCGCGCCGGATGGTTGTATTTCGGCGACATCAGCGTGATGCCGTGGCCCAAACGGATACGCTTGGTGCGTTGGGAGCATGCGGCGAGAAACACCTCGGGCGCCGACGAGTGGGAATACTCCTCCAGGAAATGGTGCTCAACCTCCCAGACGTAGTCGATGCCCAGGCGGTCGCCGAGCTCGACCTGGGTGAGGGCGTCCTGGATGACTGTGCGCTCGGTGTCCTCGTTCCAGGGTTGCGGGCATTGGTGTTCGTAGAACATGCCGAATTTCATGGACTGTCTCCCGATCCGATCCGTACCCTAAGGGTTCTGGGCCCCAAGGGTTGTGGGAGAGACGCCGCGGCGTCAAGTTTGCGGCGCCACGACCGGACCGCACCGGCCTCAGCCGCCATGCGGAACCCGAGACGCGGCCATGTTGCCCCTGTCCGTTCGCGGCAGGCTTCGGTAAAGCCATTGGGTTACACCATGCGCCAGGATCGCCGCCACGATGTCACCTTCAGATGGCCCGACCTCTCGGGTTTTTTTCTCCCAGCGCCTGCGTCTGCACTATGTGGACTGGGGCAACCCGGAGGCGCCGCCGCTGATCCTGCTGCATGGGGGGCGGGATCATTGCCGCAACTGGGACTGGGTTGCCCGGGCCCTGCGGGCCGACTACCACGTGATCGCCCCGGACCTGCGCGGTCATGGCGATTCCGCCTGGTCCGCATCCGGGCATTACACGATGGCGAACTACATCTACGACCTGGCGCAGGTCATCCATCAGCAGCATCTGGCGCCGGTCTCCATCATCGCCCATTCCCTCGGTGGCAATGTCGCCCTGCGCTACAGCGGCATCTACCCGGAGAACGTGCACCGTCTGGTCGCGATCGAGGGGCTGGGCCCCGGCCCCCGCTCCCATGTCGAGGCGGACCGGAAGCCCATCGCCGAACGCATGCGGTCCTGGATCGAGGAGACGCGTGCCTATTCCGGCCGCCAGCCGCGTCGCTACAAATCGGTGGAGGATGCCTATGCCCGCATGCAGGCCGCCAACGCCCACCTGACCGAGGCGCAGGCTCGTCATCTCACCGAACATGGCGTCAACCAGAACGAGGACGGCACCTATAGCTGGAAATTCGACCAGTACGTGCGGCTGTGGCCGGCCTATGACATGTCCCGAGATGCGATCGCCGAATTGTGGAGCAGAATCGCGTGTCCGACCTTGCTGATTTATGGGAAGGAGAGCTGGGCGCGCAGCCCGGCGGAAGACGGAAGGGTGGATTATTTCCGCAACGCCAAGGTGCTGGGTGTGCCGAATGCCGGCCATTGGGTGCACCATGACCAACTGGACTTCTTTCTGCGGGAGGTCCGAGCCTTTCTGAAGGCCAACTGACCGTCCGGATGACTGTATCCCGGGGACTGCATCACCCGGACTGCATCCCCGGGACTGCATCCCCGGGACTGAATCATTGTGTTTCACCGTCTCTCGTGCGAAGCGGGATCGGGGCAGGCAACAAGAAGCCAGAGAGACGACATGGGGCTGACCAGGCTCTGGAGGAACGGCTCATTGGGCATGCGGCCTTCGGAAATCGACCACTCCGGCGCGGAGACCGCGTTCGAAGAGCGGGCGAAGCGGCATGCCGTCCGGGTCGGTCGGAAGATCGCAGCGGCCGGCCTGGCACTGGTGATCGGACTTTGGGTTGTCATCGTCGTGGAAGTCCGGTCGGAGAATGCATCAGCCATTGTTCATGCTCGCGGGGAGGGGAGCAATCTGAGCGCGGCATTCGCGGCCGAGGTGACCGGCGTCCTCGACACCGTGAACAACGCCATGGAGCTGATGGTTCGACAAATCCGCTCGGATCCCGAAGGTTTCGTCGTCAGGGCCAACGGCAGACGACGCGGCGGGGACATCGCCTCGATCGCTCCCGCAATCATGAGTGCGGCCTGGGTTGGTCCGAACGGCACCCTGCTGTTCACCACCTTGCAAACCTACCTGGGTCCGACCGATTTCGCGCGCCACGAGGAATTTAAGGTCCATCAGGATACGACCGACCACGACCTGTTCCTCGGCAAGCCGTCGAATGAGATACCAAACCAGCCAATCGCAATCCCCGTGTCACGGAAACTCGTTGCAGAGGACGGGACCTTCCTGGGGGTCCTGATTTCTTACCTGGCACCTGGGGAATTGACCCGCCTGCACCGGTCTGTCGACCTGGGGAAGCGCGGGGTGCTGACCATGTTGGGTGGCGACGGGATCATCCGCGCCCGTTTCAGCGCCAACGTCCCGAACGGTCTGCTGGGAATCGGCGCGTCCGTGGTCGGCGGGCCCTGGCGAGGCGATATGGAAGCCGGGAGTGTGCTCTCCTATGTCCGCATTGACGTTGTGGACCAGGTGAATCGCCTGTTCACCATGCGCAAGCTGGCAACCTACCCGTTGATCGTGAGCGTTGGCGTCGACATGGACGACGTGTTGGTGACGGCAAGAGGCCATCGCCTGCTGATCCTGCTCATGGGTGCCGCCGCCAGCGGGTTGCTGGCATTGCTCACAGTCCTGCTGGTGCGGGAAATGTGGCGGCGGACTTTGCGGGAGATCGACCTCGCTCGACAGCACGGCAGGCTGGAAGCGGCGCATGCCCAGATCCTGGTCGATCGCGGCCATCTGGAGGTCGCGAACCGCGAACTGCTGGCCAGCACCGAGCGGGCGCAAGCCGCGAACCGGGCGAAATCCCAATTCCTGGCGAATATGAGCCATGAACTGCGGACCCCACTGCATGCCATCATCGGTTTCTCTGAACTGATCAAGGAGCAGGCGCCGAAGACGCAGGGCGGCGCACCGATCGGCGATTATGCCAATGACATCCTGACCTCCGGACGGCACTTGCTGGACCTGATCAACTCGATCCTGGACCTGTCGAAGGTGGAATCCGGCACCAGCCTGGTGGTGGATATCGTGGTTCCGATCGCTGACGTGATCAACGCCAGCCTGATCGCGATCCGCGGCCAGGCAAGGGCACGTCATATCGCACTGGAGGTGGTGTTGCCGCCCGACCCACCGGCGGTTCGTGTCGATCTGACGAAAATGCGCCAGATCCTCATCAATCTTCTGTCCAACGCGGTCAAATTCACTCCGGAAAACGGCCGGATCACCGTCCAGGTCACACCGTCGGAGGACGGCGGCTTGGTCCTTTCGGTCATCGACACCGGGATCGGCATGACCGAGGCCGAGATAGCAGTCGCGCTGGAGCCGTTCGGACAGGTTGACAGCACGTTGTCTCGCGCCACGGAAGGTACCGGGCTTGGACTGCCGTTGGCGCAGCGCCTGATCGAGCTGCACGGCGGCAAGCTCACCCTGCGCAGCGTCAAGCGTCAGGGCACCACGGCGGAGGTTGTCATTCCGCCGGAACGCGTCGTGCGAATGCCAGCCACGGTCTGATCGCCCGACAGCCGATCCGCTGATGAAAATGCCCGTGGCCGGCCCACGACGGGGGGATCCAGATCGCTTCGCGCTGCCAGAGGTTGCGCGCGCTCGCGGAAGGCGCGTTCAGACGGCAGGCGAGTTTCGTCGCTTCCGGTTGTTTCGACGTGCCTTGTGATGGCATCCATCAAGGTGCCGGCCAGATCAGCGGTCACCATGACGGCCTCGGCCAGGCCCATCCGCATCTGGGATTCGAGGTTCGGCGCGCAGGTTTCGGCCACCGAGAGGCTGGTCGTGCCGGCCATGGTTTGTGGTCCCTCCCGTCCCGTTCATAATGGGAGCGACCGCGGGGCCCGCAACCCGCGCCGCCAACACCACGCCGCCCCGGGGAGGAACCATGGCACCGTTGCACGATATCCGCGTGATCGATCTCAGTCGCGTGTTGGCAGGCCCCTATTGCGGTCAGTTGCTGGCCGATCTGGGGGCCGATGTCATCAAAATCGAATCCCCCGAAGGCGACGAAAACCGTCTCTGGGGTCCCCGTTCGGCCAATGGCGTGACTTGTAATTTCAACAGCGTCAATCGCGGCAAGCGCGGCATCACGTTGAACCTGCGCACCGAGGGGGCTCGCGATGTCCTTCGCCGGCTGATCGCCAAGGCGGATGTGGTGATCCACAGTTTCCTGCCGGATTCGGCGGATCGGCTGGGCATCAATTACGCGGCGGTGAAGGCGATCAAGCCGGACATCATCTTCTGCACGATCAACGGCTATGGGGAGAAAGGACCGCTCCGCAACCGGCCCGGCTATGACGTCATGGTACAGGCGTTCTCCGGCATCATGTCCACCACGGGCTATCCGGATGGTCCTCCGGTGCGGGTGGGCATCTCAGCTGTCGACATGGCGACCGGATTGACCGCGTTCGGCGGGGTCATGACCGCGCTGTACAACCGCAAGAGCGGTGGTGGCGGGTCCTGGGTGCGGGTCTCCCTGCTGGAAACGGCGCTGTCCCTGATCGGCTACCAGGCGGTGTCCACCTTGCAGGCCGGCGTGGTCCCGAAACGGGAAGGCACCGGGATTGCGGTGATGGCGCCGTATCAGGCGTTCCGCACTTCAGATGGCTGGATCCAGGCCGGTGCGTCCAACGATGCCGCCTGGCGCCGGTTTGCGACGGCAATCGGCCGGCCGGAACTGTCCGAGGATCCGCGCTTCCGCCGCAACCAGGACCGGTTGGACAACCGCGCCGCCCTGCTGGCCGAGATCGAACCGATCATCGCCACCGGCACGGTTGAGGAATGGGTCGATCGTTTCGACAAGAACGGTGTCGCGGTGGCCCCGATGCACACACTGGATCAGGTGCTGTCGCATCCGCAGGTACTGGCCAACGACATGGTCGTCGAGGTTGAAACCCGGGATGGCGGCACCCAGCAAGTGCTGGGCGCACCGTTCAAACTATCGTCGCACGAGGGAGTCGCGAAGCAGGCCGCGCCGGATGTTGGCGCCGATACGGATGTCGTGCTGCGCGAGGTTCTGGGTCTGACGGACCCAGAAATCGCCGCGCTGCGGGCCGATGGGTCCGTGTAGAAGACAGTCCGAGCCGGAGCGGCGGCGATTCGACCGCCGCTCCGTCCACCTACATCCCGCCCGGATAGCTCGGCCCGCCGCCCCCTTCCGGCGTGACCCAGTTGATGTTCTGCGTCGGGTCCTTGATGTCGCAGGTCTTGCAATGCACGCAGTTCTGCGCATTGATCTGCAACTTCGGCTCTCCCTCCTCGATGCCCACGATCTCATATACGCCGGCGGGACAGTAACGGCTTTCCGGGCTGCCATAGCGTTCGTAGTTCACCGAAACGGCGACATCCGGGTCCTTCAACGTCAGATGGACCGGCTGGTTTTCCTCGTGGTTGGTGTTGCTGATGAACACCGACGACAACCGGTCGAAGGTCAGCACCCCATCCGGCTTGGGATAGACGATCTTCGGCGCTGCCTCCGCCTCCAGCAAGGTTTCATTGTCGCGATGGGTGTGGTGGAACGTCCACGGTGCCTTGCCGCGCAGCAGATAGGTGTCCAACGCCGAGTAGACCAAACCGCCCCACAGCCCGAACTTCGCGAAGGCCGGACGAATGTTGCGGACGGCGGACAATTCCTCCCACACCCAGCTCGCTTGCAGCTTCTCCGGGTAGTCGGTCAGTTCGGCCGGTGCATCACCCGCCAAGGCCTCGACCACGGCTTCCGCCGCCAGCATGCCGGACTTCATGGAGGTATGCGTGCCCTTGATCTTCGGCACGTTCACGAACCCGGCCGAATCGCCGATCAACGCGCCTCCGGGGAAGGTGAGTTTGGGGATCGACTGCAACCCGCCCTCATTCAACGCCCGCGCCCCATAGGCGATGCGCCGTCCGCCGGCGAAATGCGTGCGGACATGCGGGTGCGTCTTGAACCGCTGCATCTCGTCGAACGGCGACAGCCACGGATTGCGATAGTCCAGGCCAATCACGAACCCATAGGAGATCAGGTTCTTGCCGAAATGATAGAGGAAGGAGCCGCCGTAGGTGTCGCTGGCCAGCGGCCAGCCGATGGAGTGCTCGATCAGGCCGGGCTTATGGTTCTCGGCCGGGACTTCCCACAATTCCTTGATGCCGATGGCGAAGGTCTGCGGATCGTGCCCGTCGCGCAGGTTGTAGCGCGCCATCAACTGCTTAGACAGCGAGCCACGACAGCCCTCGGCGAACAGCGTGTAGCGGGCGCGCAACTCCATCCCGCGAGCGAAATTGTCGGTGGGCTCGCCGTCCTTGCCGACGCCCATGTCGCCGGTGGCGATGCCCACGACGCGGCCGTCTTCCTCCAACACCTCGGCCGCGGCGAAGCCGGGGTAGATTTCGACGCCCAGCGCCTCGGCCTGCTGCCCCAGCCACCGGCAGACATTGCCCAGGGAGACGATGTAGTTGCCGTGGTTGTTCATCTGGGGCGGGGTGGGCAGCCGCGTCGCGCTGGTTTCCGTCAGGAACAGGAACCGGTCGTCGGTCGCGGGTGTTTCCAGCGGTGCGTCCAGTTCTCGCCAGTCAGGGAACAGTTCCGTCAACGCACGCGGTTCGAGCACGGCGCCAGACAGGATGTGGGCTCCGATCTCACCGCCCTTTTCCACCAGGCACACCGCGATATCGGGCGATAACTGCTTCAGCCGGATCGCCGCGGCCAGCCCGGACGGGCCGCCTCCCACGATCACCACATCGAACTCCATCGCCTCCCGCGGGGGCAGGTCCTCCGCCATGTCCAGCTCCTTATGTTGTGCCGTGACTCTAAAGGGTTTTTCGCCGGACTGGAACGGCACCACCAGAGTCTTGGCGCGGGAAACCGAGTGGGGCGGTTGCGCAAAGCCGCCAGTCTGGGCAGGAGTCGGGGTATGGACGATTTGGCGTTGCTGCGGCTGCAAATGGAATGGGGCGCCGATGAGGCGTTGGAGGCCGATCCGGTCGATCGGTTGCGCATGCCGGCAGCGGTCTCGATGCTGGCCGGCCCGGGCGCCCCGCCGCATGCCGGCCCCGAGGCGCAACAAATGCCGCCGCGCATCTCGCTGACCGCCGTGCCGCCCGGACTGACGCGGCCCGAACCGATGGCGTCCGGACCGATGGCGCCCAGACCGACGCCGGCCATCGTCGCCGTGACTGATGCCGAACGAGCGGCGCGTCTGGTCGAACCGGCCGCGTCGCTGGAGGCACTGCGGGACGCGATAGCAGGGTGCGATTTCTGCGCCTTGCGCGACACGGCCAGCAATCTGGTCTTTGCCGAAGGCGACCACTCGGCCGGTGTTCTGGTGATCGGTGACCCTCCTGGCATGGAGGAGGACCGCGGCGGGCATCCCTTGGCCGGGCCCGAGGGCGCGTTGTTCGACCGGATGCTCGCCAGTATTGGGTTGACCCGTCAGGCGGTTCTGTGTGCCCCACTCATTCCGTGGCGACCGCCTGGCGGCCGGGCACCCTATCCGGGGGAGCTTGCGATTTGCCTGCCGTTCCTGCACCGGCTGATCGTTCTGGCCGAACCCAGGCGGCTGGTGTTGTTGGGTGGCGAGGCCGTTCGTGCCCTGCTGCCCGGACGAGGGCGGCGTCGGCGCACCTCGCCGGAATGGGAGAGCGCGCGCATTCCGGGGCGCACTGATCCGCTGCCCGCACTGGTGCTGCCCGGTCTGGCGGATATCCGGAAAGAGCCCCTGCGCCGGCGCGATGCCTGGGCCGCGTTGCGGCGGCTGCGGCATGGCTTGAACGAAGATATCACGAAAATGTGATCAAAAAAGACTTGGCGAATCGACCCGCACCCCCGTTCTGACGCAATTTTGATCCGAATCTCACGTAAATGGGTTGCCGCGGGCACGATCAGCCTGTAGCGAACCGACATGCGAGGGATCGGTCACACGCTCTCCCGCCTTCCCGCCGTGCTGGCACTGCTGGCTGGTACGATGATCCTCTTCGGGGCCCTGGCCCCGATAGCGTGCGCCCAGGCGCCTGGATCAGGGAATGGCGCAAGGCCCATGCCGCCGTCAGGCGGGCGTGGCGAGGAAACCGCGTTCGCTTGGCCAAGACTACGTATGTCCGGCGGCAACGCCGACATCGCATTGCCCGAGCCACTGTCGCCCAGCGACACCGCCGCCATCCGTCGCATCATGGCCTTACAGGACAGTGGCAACCTGACCGAGGCCAGTCAGCTCATCCCCAATCTCGAAAACGCGATCCTGATGGGCACGATCCTGGCCCAACGTTATCTGGGCCGGTTCCATCGCTCGACGGTTCGGGAACTGAGCGACTGGCTGAGCCTTTATCCTGATCTGCCGGACGCGCCGGCGATCCATGCGCTGCTGCTGAAGCGGTTGCCGGCAGGGGCCGCCGCTCCGCCAAGACCGGCCGATAGCCAGCCACCGGATCCCCCCGAGAGTGAGACCGGAGCCGACGATCTGGACGGCGGCCTGTGGCCGTTCCCGCGCAGCGCGTCGCTGGATAGGGCGGTGATCGCCCGCGCGCGCGCGGGCGAGACCAAGGCGGCGCTGCGTCTGATCGTGGAGGCCCGCCGGCTGCACCGGCCCTATGCGGGGTTGCTGCAGGCCGAAGTGGCGCGGGAATTGTTTTTCCGCAACGAGGATACCGAGGCGTTGCGGGTCGCGCTGATGGTGGTGCGGGATGTGCCGCGAGGCAGTCAGGTCGCCCTGGCCGGTCATATCGGCGGCCTGGCGGCTTGGCGCCTGGGCTGGAAGGCGCAAGCGCGGGGATTGTTCGAGCAGGCCGCGCAGGCCGGGCTGGCGTCCGGGCGGGACCGGGCGGCGGCGGCGTTCTGGGCCGCCCGCGCCAACCGCGCCATCGGTGATTGGCGCGCCGAGGAAACCTGGCTGCGACGTGCGGCCGAAGAGCCGCGCACCCTGCACGGGCTGCTGGCACGCCATGCATTGGGCCAGGAGACCGGGATCGCCCGCACCAACGCCCTGCTGACTCCGGCGGATATCGAAGCCGTCGCGAGGACCGCTCACGGTTGGCGTGCCATCGCGCTGCTGCAGGTTGGCCAGCAGCAACGGGCCGAGGAGGAACTGCGCGGGTTATGGCCGGAACTGCGGAAGGACCGAATTTTCGCCAGATCGCTGCTGCTGGTCGCCGCGGCCACGGGTTCCCGGGAGCTTGCTGCCCGCGTCGCCGGGTCCTTGCGGGACGGTGACGGACGCGCACCGGCGGATACGTGGTTTGCGGTGCCGGCCCTGCGGCCGAGCGGCGGATTCACCGTCGATCCGGCGCTGATCTATGCGCTGACCCGGCTGGAATCGAACTTCAATGCCAGGGCGGTGTCGCCGGCCGGTGCACGCGGTCTGATGCAGATCATGCCGGTGACCGCGCAATATGTCTCCGGCGACAGCCGCTTGGGAGTGGTTCGGTTGCTCGACCCGGCGCTGAATCTGCGGCTGGGGCAGAAATACCTGCACTACCTCGCCAACCTGAACGTGGTCGGCAACGACCTGCTGCGGGTCCTGGCCAGCTACAACACCGGGCCGAGCAATTTCGTGAGACGGGCAGGCGATCTGCGCGACAAGGGCGACCCGTTGCTGTTTATCGAGGCGATTCCGGTCCCGGAAACACGAGAATTCGTTGTCCGCGCGTTGACCTACACTTGGTTGTACGCGGCGCGCCTGCACCTGCCGGCGCCCAGCCTGGAGGCGTTGGCGGACGGGGTCTTTCCCCCCTTCACGCCAGGCAGGCCGGGGCGCAAGATAAGGGGCCTGACTTCGACGGAAAACTGACGGGACGCTGGAGAACGACCATGGCACGCATCGACGAGAGCCGCCCATTCATCCCTGTCAACATCGCCGTTCTGACGGTTTCGGACACGCGCACCGCCGCGAATGACACGTCCGGCGACACACTGGCCGACCGCATCGTGAAGGCCGGCCATGTCGTCGCCGCCCGTGTGATCGAGAAGGATGACGCGAGCTCGATCGAGCGCCTGCTGCGCGCCTGGATCGCGGATCCGCGGATCGACGTCGTGATCACCACCGGCGGCACCGGCATCACCGGTCGGGACGTCACGCCGGAAGCCTTCGAGCGGGTCATGGAAAAGCGGATCGAGGGCTTCGGCGAGCTGTTCCGTATGCTGAGCTACCAGAAGATCGGCACCTCCACGATGCAGTCCCGCGCCATCGGCGGCGTCGCCGGGGGGACCTATCTGTTCGCGTTGCCCGGGAGCACCGGCGCGGTGAAGGATGGATGGGACGACATCCTGGTTTCGCAGTTGGACAACCGGCACCGGCCCTGCAACCTGGTGGAACTCATGCCGCGATTGCAGGAGCATTTGCGGCCCGCCGCCGAGTAGGATCTCAAACCGGTCGCCCGGCACGTCAAGCGCTGGGCTTGGGTCACTCCTGCCCGGCAAGCCATGCCTTCGCCGCCCGATCCGCGCCGGACGGAAGCGGCGCCTCGGGCCGCCGGATCCACGCGATGATATCCTGGATCGGCGTGGCTCGTCCCAGGTCGCGCAGAGGCAGATGGTAGCCGTCCGGATAGAAGGCGCGCACCGGTCCGGCGGGAAGCGAACGCCAGGTCGCGGCGGTCGCCTTGTTGGGGATCAACTCGTCGTGCCCGCCATACAAGAACAACGATGGTGCCTGGAATCGCGGGGCCGCGTCGAGCGCCGCATCCATCAGGTCCACAAGCCCCTGAACGGCATCGACACGGGTTCCCTTGATGGTCAGCGGATTGGCGGACAGTCGCCGCAGGGCCTCTATATTGTCGCTTGCCGTCACCCGCACCAGGCCGCGTCCGTCCAGCCGCATGCCCGGGACCGTGTTGGCTGCAACCCAAAGCGTGGCCCGCATCAGGACGTTCATTTTTGCCCGCCCCCAGACCGCGGGCGCGATCATGACGTACTGCACCCCAACCGGCGCATCCGGTTGGGTGGCCAGCACCATCAGCACCGCCGCCCCCATGCTCTCCCCCATCAGGACGAGCCTGGCGCGCGGGAATTGTTGCCGCAGAACCCCCGCCATCGCTCGGGTGTCGGCGACCAGCCCGGCTGTCCCGGCCCAAAACGCTCGACTCTCGCTGGCGCCGAAACCGCGCTGATCCGGGGCGAATACCGCGATCCCGGCATCGGCGAAGGCCGGCCCCGGGATTTCCCAGGCATCGCGGCTGTCGTTCATGCCATGCAGGGCAAGGACCACGGCCTCGGGCTCCCCATCCGGCAGCCAGGCGCGATACGGCAGACGTGCGCCATCCGGCATCACGAAGGCGTCCGCGGTGGCGTCGGGGATCGTCGTCGCCGCACCGGGCGGCGCCAGATGCGTCACGCAGCCTCCGAGCCCGAGAACCATGGCAATAACAACGATCAGCCGGCGCATCGCAGGGGTATGGTTGAAAGCATCCGCCGCATCGCTATCATCACCGAGTATTCCCGACCATAGAGGACACCGATGCCGGACGGCACCGCCCGCACGACCCCCACCGAGGTCATTCCCGTGAACGAGCGCACCGTCGCCTGCGATGGCGGCAATGGCGCACTGGGTCATCCCCGGGTCTTCCTGCATATCGAGGCGCATGACGTTATGTGCCCCTATTGCTCCCGATTATATGTTCTTGACGCAGGAGCGGGTCACGGGCACGGACACTGACATCACGGCTACTCCGCCGGTCGATACCGCGGCGACCGTGACGGCACCGACCGTGACGGGGGCTGCCGGAACCGAGCCGGCCGGGACCGCCCAGGCGGTCACGAACGGCAAGCTGCACTTGGTCCTGGTCGATGGATCGGGCTTCATTTTCCGCGCCTTCCACGCCCTGCCGCCGATGACGCGGCCGGATGGGACGCCGGTGAACGCGGTCTTCGGCTTCACCAACATGCTGGCGAAGTTGCTGAAGGAACATGTCGGCACCCATATCGCGGTCATCTTCGACGCCGGGCGGCAGACCTTTCGCAACCGCATCTACGACGCCTACAAGGCGCACCGGCCGCCGGCCCCCGAGGAACTCATTCCGCAATTCGCCCTGGTCCGCGAGGCGACCGAAGCGTTTGGCGTCCCCGCGATCGAACTGCCGGACTGGGAAGCCGACGACCTGATCGCCGCCTATGCTCACCAAGCGGCGGAAAGCGGCGGGGAGGTCACCATCGTGTCCTCCGACAAGGACCTGATGCAACTCATCCGCCCCGGCATCGGCATGCTGGACCCGATCAAGCAGAAGCCGATCGGGCCGACGGAAGTGATGGAGAAATTCGGCGTTACCCCCGACAAGATGGTCGAGGTGCAGGCGCTGATTGGTGATTCCACCGACAACGTGCCCGGTGTGCCCGGGATCGGCCCCAAGGGCGCGGCGCAACTGATCAACGAATACGGCGACCTGGAATCCGTCCTGGCCGCCGCCGGCGGGATGAAGCCATCCAAACGGCGGGATATGTTGATCGAGCACGCCGGCCGAGCCCGTATCTCCCGCGAGTTGGTGCTGCTGCGGATCGACACACCACTCCCCCAGCCCATCCCCGATCTCATTGTCCGGGAAACCGATCCCGTTCGGTTGGTCTCCTGGCTGACGCAGCAGGGCTTCCGCAGTACGATCTCTCGCCTGGGACTGGACGGTGCCGCGGCGAAAGCCGCCGCGCCGACACTGACGGAACCCGGCGTGACACCGGCACCCGGGCCGGTCGCTGGGCCATCGTCTGGTCCCGTCTCTGGTGCCGCCTTTGGGCAGGTCTCCGCCAGCCGTGCATCCGATGCGCCGTCCTCCAGCTTCGGACCGTATGAGACGGTCACCACCCGGGAGGCGCTTCAGGTCTGGGCCGACCGTGCCACTGCTTTAGGGGCCGTTGCGGTTGATACCGAAACCGACGGCCTCGACGCCATGCGCGCGCGCCTGATCGGATTCTCTCTCTCCACCGCCGCCGGTCAGGCCTGCTACGTGCCGATCGCGCATGAGATCCTGGCCGAACAACTGCCCCTGCAAACCGCGATTGAGGTGCTGGGGCCGATCCTGACCGATCCGTCGGTCGTGAAAATTTACCAGAACGCCAAGTTCGACCTGATGATCATGGGGCGCGCCGGTTTCCCACAAGCCACCCCGATCGACGATTCTATGCTGATTTCCTATGTCCAGGAAGCCGGCATGCACGGCCATGGCCTGGACGAATTGTCACAACTGCATCTCGGCCACACGCCGATCAGCTTTGATGCGGTCACCGGCACCGGCCGCAACCGCCTGCCCTTCGCCCAGGTACCGATCGAACGCGCCACTGCCTATGCCGCCGAGGACGCCGACGTCACCTTCCGCCTGTGGGACACCTTGCGGCCCCGCCTGCGCCAGGCCGGCGCGCTGGCGCTGTACGAACAGGTGGAACGTCGGCTGCTGCCGATCCTGCTGGACATGGAGCGTGCCGGTATCAAGGTGGACGAGGACGACCTCCGCCGCATGTCCGTCGATTTCGAGGGCCGCATGGCGGTGATGGAACTGGATTGCCATCGCCTGGCCGGCCACGCCTTCAATGTCGGCAGCCCGAAGCAACTGGGGGAGGTGCTGTTCGACGAAATGGGCCTGCCCGGCAGCAAGCGGATGAAAACCGGTGCCTGGGGAACGGACTCCTCGGTCCTGCAAACTTTGGCCGACCAGGGGCACGATCTTCCGGCGCGCATCCTTGAATGGCGGCAGTTGCAGAAGTTGAAATCCACCTATGCCGATGCGCTGGTGCAGCAGATCAACCCCGAAACCCGCCGTGTGCATACCAGTTTTGCGATGGCCATCGCCTCGACCGGGCGACTGTCCTCCACCGACCCCAATCTGCAGAACATCCCGGTCCGTACCGAGGAAGGCAGTCGTATCCGGCGCGCTTTCGTGGCTGAACCGGGTAATGTGCTGGTCAGCGCGGATTATTCGCAGATAGAGCTGCGGCTGCTGGCACATGTGGCCGACATTCCCCAGTTGAAGGAAAGCTTTGCCAACGGGGAAGACATTCACGCCCGCACGGCCAGCGAGGTGTTCGGGGTGCCGATGGCAGGCATGGACCCGATGACCCGGCGGCGCGCCAAGGCGATCAACTTCGGCATCATCTATGGGATCAGCGGCTTCGGCCTGGCGCGCCAGTTGGGCATCGGCCCGGGCGAGGCTCGCGTCTATATCGACCGCTATTTCCAGCGTTACCCGGGCATCCGATCCTACATGGAGAGGACCAGGGAAGACGCCAAGGCGCGCGGCTATGTCACTACGCCCTTCGGCCGCCGCTGCTGGGTCCCCGGTATCGCCGACAAGAACGCCGCCAGACGCGCCTATGCCGAACGCCAGGCGATCAATGCACCGCTGCAAGGCGGGGCCGCGGACATCATCAAGCGTGCGATGGTAAAGCTGCCGGCGGCACTGCTTGCCGCGGGGTCGCGTTCCCGGTTGTTGCTGCAGGTGCACGACGAACTGCTGTTCGAGGCGCCGGAAGATGAGGCGGCTGGGTTGTCGGAGCTGGTGCGGCAGGTGATGGAGACTGCGGCGACGTTGTCGGTGCCGCTGGTGGTGGAGACCGGGACGGGCCGGAACTGGGCCGAAGCGCACTGATCGCGCCGCGGCTTTCGGTCACGACCTGGGGCACACCCTGCGGATATTCCGCGGGAACGCGCCCGTCGCCTCAACATATCCAGTCAGGGTTTTGCGCAAATCGGTTCGTATACGGAGCATATCCAGTGGCACCAAAGCACGGCCGGGATTGTCTGGGTCTGGATCGCGTCGGCAATCGTCGCTTGCATCTGGGCCGTGGGTGCCAGCAACCACTGCCCGGTCGGTTGCTCGATCGTGTCGTCCTTGAACCAGCCGAACCAGCCGAACCTGCCCCGATTTCCCATGCCGCACATGACGAACGGCCCGACCGGCGTGCCGATTGTGGTGGTGGTGTGCCCCAGGTGTATATCAGCGGCCACCCGCCTTTCTCCACCGTTTCATGGCCGGTCGTACGAGACACCTGGCCACCGGATGACATCACTTCGCCGGCCAGACGCCCATCGCGTGGGTCTCCTCATCCTGACGCGCGACATAGGTGACCTTGGCCGACATGCCCCACACGTTTTTCTGGATGTGGAGCGGAATGAAAGCGACATCCTCGATCGCGATGCGGGTTGCCTGCTGCAACAGTTTCTCCCGCTCCCCGTCGTCGGGGGTAATCATCGCTTTCTCGATCAACTCGTCGGTCACCGGGTTTGAGTAATAACCGCGATTGCTGGAACCCCGGCCCTTGTCCGGATTGACCGTGGCGATCAGGGCCCGTAACGGATTGGACGCCTCCCCGGACGATGTCCCCCAGGCCAGCAGAAACGTCGACAACTCCTTCCTTACCACCCGCGCAATAAAATTCGGCATCGTGCTCGGCTCTACCTGAGTCTGCACGCCAATGCGGGTCCACATCTGCCCAACCGCCTGGATGATCTTACTGTCATTCACGTAACGATCATTCGGTCCGTGCAGGGTGATGCGCAAGCCATTTGGGAACCCTGCGTCCGCCAGCAATTGTTTCGCCTTCGCCGGATCATAGGGGGGTGGGTTCAGGTCCGGGACATAAGAAAAGCTGCCCGGAGGCAGAAATTGGGCGGATTCTATGGCCGCCCCTTCCATCACCCGCTCGACAATCGCGGGCCGATTGACCGCCATCGACAGCGCCTGGCGCACGCGCAGATCGTTCAGCGGGTTCTTGTCCAATATCTCTCCATTTGGTCCTTGCACGAATGGCGTCGGACCGGTGCGGGAGCGGTCCAGCCACAGATAGACCAGCCGGCTGCTGACGGTTTCCTCGATACGCATGCGCTTGTCCTTGCGCAAATCGGCGGCATCGGTGGTCGGCACCGCCTCGATCAGCGCCACGTCGCCGGACAGCAATGCCGCCGTGCGGGAGCCGGCGTTGGAGATGAACCGGTAATTCACTTTCTGCCAGTGCGGCTTCGGTCCCCAATAATTGTCGTTGCGCTCCAGTTCGGCCCGGTCGGCGTTGCGATAGGCCACCAGGCGATACGGCCCTGTGCCAATCGCGTGCTTGCCGTTGTTGAAATCGTCGGTCTGCGGATTGGGGCCGACACCGCGGGAGATGATCTTCACCTCCCGCAGATCGACCGGCACTAGGGGATAGACGGAAGCGGTCTTCAGTCGTACCGTGGTCGGGTCGACGATGATGACGTCGGTAAATGTGCGTGTATAGATTGCAAATCCGCCGGGAGAGTTTACCACCCGAGGCACCCGGTCGATGGTGAAGGCAACATCGTCGGCGGTGAATTTCTCCCCGTTATGGAACCGGACATCCGGACGCAGTTTCAGTTCCCAGGTGGTTTCGTCGAGCATTTTCCAGGAGGTGGCCAGGCCCGGGATTGGCTTGCTGTCCGCGTCGCGGTTGATCAAGGCATCGTAGATATGGGAGTTGAGCGAAACATTCGGCGTGAGGACGCTGTAATGCGGATCGACGCTGGTTGGCGCAGAACCGACGGCGAGCGTCAGGGTCTGTGCCCACGCGTCTCCGGCCATCATCGTCAAACCACCGGCGATGAATGCGGCGGCACGGATCCTGCTTGACCTGGGGCACATTGTTTCTCTCGTTCTGTTGTTATTTTATGAGAACCATGTCACGGAGCCAGGGCTCCACAGGCATTGACATACAGCGCATAGACAGACGTGCTGGCGCACATGAACAGCCGGTCTTTCTTGCGTCCGCCGAAGCACAGATTGGCGCAGCCCTCCGGCAGATGGATCTTGCCGATCAGATCGCCGTTTGGCGCGTAGCAGCGCACACCGTCCTCGGCCGGGTCACCCCAACCCATCCCGCACCAGACATTGCCGTCCACATCGCAGCGCAGCCCGTCGGTCATGCCGGGTGCGAAATCCTCCGCGAAGATGCGGCTGTTGCGGAGTCCGCCGCCCTCGACGTCGAAGACGCGGATATGCGACGGACCGCCATGCGAGATGCCTGTATCGACGATATAGAGAAGCCGCTCGTCTGGCGAGAAACAGATCCCGTTCGGACGCGTGAAATCGTCCGCCACGATGCGGGCTTCGCCGGTCGCTGGATCCAGCCGGTAGACATGGCAGGGCAATTCGGCGTCCGCCTTGTGGCCCTCATAGGGGCCGTCGATGCCATATCCCGGATCCGTAAACCAGATGGCGCCATCCGCGGCCACGACCACATCGTTCGGGGCGTTCAGTGGCTTGCCCTGGAATCCGTCCATCAGCACAGTGATGGCGCCATCCAGTTCGGTGCGGGTCACGCGGCGGGTGTCATGCTCGCATGAGACCAGCCGGCCGGCGCGATCGCGGGTGTTGCCGTTGGTGTAATGGGAGGGAGAGCGGAAGACGGACAGATGCCCGTCCGCTTCCACCCAGCGCAGCATGCGGTTGTTGGGAATGTCGCTGAACACCAGATACCCGCCATCGCCGAACCAGACCGGTCCCTCTGCCCAACGGAAGCCGGTGGCGATCCGCTCGATCGCGGCGTTGCCCTGCTTGTAGGTGAAGCGCCGGTCGAGAGCCTCGATGCGCGGATCCGGGTAGCGGGTATCGGGCAGGTTCCCGAGCGGGAGCCGTCCGCGGCGGTGATTTCCCCACGCGGGATGATCCAGGGAGGTTGTGCCAGGTGGCAGGGTCATCGCGACCTCTTGTTCGGTGTCTGGGACGTTCAACCGAAGCCAAGGCGATCCCAGCGGTTCCGTCAATACAGCGGGCAGGCCCTCGCCGGGTCGAGGTCCGGGAGATCGGCCTGCATAAGCCGGCGGATGAGGGATGGATCAGGCTCAGGCCGAACTTCACCGGCGCCGAGGGTTTCCCGGCCGTGTCGTCCCAGCCAAGTTGGCGGTGGGGTCGGGCGGAGCACTGCCCCGGGAGCCTTCCCGGTGAGTTGCAGGGCAAAGCCCCGACCTACCATCCCCCATCAACCCCCACAGCCTGCCCTGTGATGAATGCTGCCCCATCCGAGGCCAGAAACGCGATCGTTGCCGCCACTTCATCCGGCGACCCAAACCGGCCCACCGGAATATCCTTGGACCGCTCCCGGAACCCAACCTCCAGATCGTCCCCAAACTCTCGCCGGTTGGTGCTGATTGCCCGCGTCGTGCGGATCGGACCCGGCAACACGGCGTTCACCGTAATCCCGAAGGGCGCCAGATCGAATGAAAGCGATTTCGTAATGCCGACAATCGCCGCTTTCGACGCCGCGTAGACCACCCGCTTCCGCCCGGGCCGAAACGCGGCGCGCGAGGAGACGTTGATGATCCGGCCCCACCCCGCCTTGCGCATATGCGGCACCACGGCGCGCGACATCAGGAATGTGCCCTTCGCGTTCACGCCCATGGTCAGGTCCCAGGCCTCGACCGGAACATCCTCGATTTCGTTTCGATCGGCACCCTGCGGCGCGCCGGCGTTGTTCACCAGGATATCCAGCCGCCCATAGGTCGACAGCACAGTGTCCACCATGCGTTTTGCGTCTTCCTCCAGCATGACGCTACCCAGGACCGAGGATGCGCTGCCGCCGCTGGCGGTAATCGCCTCGACGAGGCTGTCGACGCCGCGCCAATGCGGATCGACATCTCCCTGAACATTGTGCTCGTTGGCAACGCCGGTCGGCGCGACATCGGCCACCACGACCGTGATGCCCGCAGCTGACAGGGCGCGCGCTGTCGAGTTGCCGATCCCGATCGGTTTGCCGCAGCCGGTAATCAGCGCGACGCGTGTGGGGTGGGCCATGCGTTCCTCCCATTGAACTTTCCGGGAGGATAGGACGGTCGTGTCGGTTGGGCGAATCTGCGCTGCATGGGAGCGTGCACCCTCGTACGCCTTACTTTTGCCGGCCAGTCCTGGGTGCCGTACGGCGCCCATGTCACCTGTTTATATGAGAGCGGAACGAGGAACGAAATGTTTCGCCGGGAGGATGCTCGGGAACCGGCAGCGTTCCGCTACCACTATATTATATTGTAGTAATTAAACCCGATTTCTCAAGAAATATACAGGTTGCCTATTCAAGACATTCAAGATCTTGGTATTGAATCAGCACCACCCAGTTGGCCTGACGGTGGTGACGCGGTTGAGCTCCCGTGTGGCTGACCTGAGCATCAAATGGTCCCCGCTTTACGGCGGGCGGGCACGAGGCTGATCGCGTCACTGTCCCCAGCGTATGGCAGGCCAGTAGGCCGGCCGGATCCTCGGCAGGTTACAACCATGTCGAACGCGCCAACCTCACGAACCGCATAAGAGTGCGTCAGTTCATGCGGTTGACGAACCACGTCACCCGGAAAGCGGAAAGCGACTGCGACGCCCTCCGCATGATCTATGCTCGTGCTTATGCATCCAGGCGGACAACCATTTCCATGGTGAGTAATTCGTACCGAGACACTAACCGGGGTCGCCGACAAATGCCGGCCAGTAAAGATCGCGGGAGGCGATGACACGCGGGGCCACCGGCCACACGATGCCGAAAGCCGGATCGTCGTAACGCGCCCCGTGGGCAGCTTCCGGGACGAACGGCACGTCGATCATGTAGGTGACCTCTGCGTCGTCGGTGATGGTCACGAACCCATGCGCGAAACCCGCCGGTATCAGCAGCGCGGTCTGGTCCGCCGCATCCAGTTCCCGTCCGAACCAGCGGCGGAATGTCGCGGATCCCGGCCTTAGATCGACCGCAACGTCGAAAATACACCCGCGCGCAACTCGCACGAGCTTGGTTTCGGCATGGGCGCCCACCTGCCAGTGCAGGCCACGCAGCGTCCCCGCGCGCCTATTCGACGACAGGCTGATTTGCGACGGCCGGAAGGCCAGGCCGGCGGCGGCGAACTCCTCCGCGCACCACAGGCGGGCAAAATAGCCGCGAGAATCGGTATGTTTCTCCGCCAGCACAACAAACAGGCCAGCCAACGGAGTTGGTTCGAACATCATCCAGCTTGCTCCGGGATCCGTTTCACCGCAATCGCCGCCTCGATGGCGTCACGCAAGCGGCCCTGGTCATATGGTTTGCGAAGGATCGTCAGACCCTCCCGGTGGGCGATTTCCTCGCTGTCGGTGTAGCCGGTGATGAGCAGGACCGGCAGCTCCGGCCGCAACCGCCGGATCCGCCGTGCCAAGTCGACCCCACCGAGCGGGCCCGGCATGATGACATCGGACAGGACGATGTCGTAATGCGTGTCATTCCCCAGCGCATCCAGGGCCGATTGCCCGTCCGGGACGCAGGTCACCGAGAAGCCCAGGTCGCGCAGGAATCCGACGCAGACCTCCGCGACTTCATCATTGTCTTCGACCAACAGGATGGCACGGTCCGTCGGCTGGCGGTGCTCACCGGACACCTGGCGGGGGGCGGGGGGCAGCGGCTCTTGCGTACAGGGAATATAGAGGGTGACGGTCGTGCCTTCCCCGACAATGCTGTCGATCATGACCGTCCCGGCGGATTGGCGGGCAAAGCCATAGACTTGGCTGAGACCCAGACCCGTGCCTTTGCCGACCTGCTTGGTCGTGAAGAAGGGATCGAAGACACGGGGCAGGACCTCGGGCGGAATGCCGGTGCCGGTATCGGAGATCGAGACGGCGATGAACGCTCCGGTCAATCCGTCGACGTTGTGGGCTGGGGTCAGCGTCACCGAACGCACCTGTACGGTCAGAAAACCCCCATCGGGCATGGCATCCCGCGCATTGACGGCGATATTGAGCAGCGCCAGTTCGAACTCGCCCGGATCAATCTTGACGAGGCCTACGGCGGGTGGAATCTCGACGTTGGTCTGGATATCGCCGCGCAAGGACCGCCGCAGCACGTCCTGGAACCGACGTAGATGGGCGGCCAGGTCGATCACTTCCATGGACAATGGCTGGTCGCGGGAGAATGCCAGCAATTGCCGGGTCAGGGCCTCCCCCCGCCGGACGGCGCCATCGATCAGCTCCAGGGAGCGGCGATGGCGCGCATCCATCGGCACCGACTCCAATCGCTCCGCACTGCCTTGGATGACCATCAGCAGGTTGTTGAAATCATGGGCGATCCCGCCGGTCAGCTTGCCGATCGCTTCCAGCCGCTGGGCGCGCCGCAGGGCGGTTTCCGCGGTTGCCCGCCGGTCCTCCTCGGCATAGAGCAGGCGTGTACGCTGCAGCGCGAACCCGAGCGCGGCCAGGATGACCGCGGTGGCGGGCAGGCCGAACGCCAGATGCGAGCCAAGATCGGCAAGCCAGTCCATGCGGATGACTGAGTCTTCGATCGAGATCAGCAGGTAAACCGGCACCCCCGGCAGTTTCCGGTAGCCTACCAGCCGAGAGACTCCGTCCGCGCCCACCGAAGTCACCAATCCCCGGTCGCCGCGTCGCTCGCCATCGCTCAGCCATGTGGGTTGTGATGCCGCGCCGTTGGCACGCGGATCGACCGGGATCGGATAGCTTGCCAGAGCAATGCCGTCCGCTCGCACCATGCGGTAGCTCATGTCAGTTTCTTCGTCAGCGATCCGGGCAAAGGAGGTCTCGAAGCTCGTGGGCAGCAGGGATACGTTAATCACGCCGGTGAAATCGTGGTTCGGTGACGGGCGCTGTCGGCTGACGGTAAAGAACGGTGCTCCGGTCGCCATTTTCGGCAGCAGGATACCCCCGACATGGGTCCCGGCCGGGTTGTCCCGCGTCATGCGGTAGAAATCGCGATCCGTCACATCCATCGCCGGCGGCGGGCTGACGAAATTCGTCACCAGCGGGACGCCATCCGCCGTGAACACCCAGATCGACTGAACTTCGGGCACGATTTCCGACATCGACCGGAACGCGTTGTGCAGGTCAGGTTCACGCGCGCGGATCGCATCATCGTCCAGGTTTTCGGTCAGCAGGGCGGCGTTGTTCAACAACAAGGCAGCGGTCTGGAACACTTTCAGCGAGTGCTCCCCGAGAACATCGAGCGTGGCGTCGATCCGGTGCGCCGCGTCACGCCGCATCTGCCCATGTTGGCGGACACTCGCGTACGACAGCAGCGCAAGGGGAAACAGGACGCAACAGATCATCATGCCGATCAACAGTCGAGCAGCGCGGGTGTATGCGCCTGTCACCGGGCAGGCCTCATGAGATGCTATTCATGCGTTTGCGATGGTGTTTCATAACCGATGGCGCTTCACAATTCATTCATGCCGACTGGTTTTTCATGCATGCTGGAGGATCACGCTGATCGGACCGTAACCGCGCGTGAATCATGCGATAAAACAAAAAGATAGAGCGGTTTCCGTTTCCGGTCATGGTGAAACCGCTCTGCCCATTTACGCAGACCAGCCATTCATGTGGGGCGACGGCGGCGATATCCCATGCTCGCTAGGATGGGACGGGCGGCGCCTCCGGCTCCGGGCGATGGCACACGGCTTCGATGTGGTTTCCGTCAGGATCGATCAGGAATGCCGCGTAATAGTCAGGATGATAGTGCGGGCGCGGCCCGGGTGGCCCGTTGCAGCGTCCCCCGGCACTCAGGCCGGCACGATGGAAGGCGACGACCGCGCCGCGCGAGGGGGCTCGGAAACACCAGTGCCGATTGTCGGGCACCAGGCCTGGTCCGGTGCTGGCCCGGACGGACAGATAGGTGTGGGCGTCGTCCCCGCCGCGGTTGCGCGTGCCAAAGCCGAGCCGGGCGTGATCCTGCACGACGCACGGGATACCAAGGGCGGTCATGACGGCGTGCCAGAACGGCGCGGCCCGGGGCAGGTCGGAGACGGTGATGGAAACGTGGTCGAGCATAGCAGGCTCCGGATCGATTAGGGTTGGGTCGTGCGGCGGAACGGACTCCGCCGGAATTGTGCACCCTGGCCATGGATCATCAACGGCCACGCGGGATGAAATATTCCAGGGAGCCGATCGGCGCCCCGTCCGACCGGCCGTGCGATCCATTGGTCCGGGCGGTAGCTGCGAGGGCATTGCCCGTGGGGCGAGGTCTTTATGGAGGCGGCGGCTGGCCCCGGCATCTCCTGGGACGACAGCCTGGCCAGGGCCCCGGGAAGGGCAGGGGCAGGGGGCAATGGCACGCATCGCTGATGGGTTTCGACCGGCATGATCACTGAACGGACTGGCCTCCCAGTTGATCCGCCGGCGGACATCCCTCAGAAAGGGAGCGAACCACGGCGGATCGCACGCATGAGTACCGACCTTCTTCATGAAGGCTTCCGGGTCGGCCAGGCAGCTGGCATCGACACGACTTTGGTCCTGGCGGGCCGCCCACTGGCCGCGCCGCAACACCGTCAACCCGGCCCTGTCCGCCGCCAGGCAGCTCGCAAGTTTGGTCGCAAGACGGGCCACGTTTTCGCCCGTGCCGCGGCGACGCGGCGTCCGGCGGGGTGCGCGGTCTGATGCGCCTCTTCACCCATTGGCGGGATATCCCCGCGGACGCCCGCGGCGCCTCGATTGCCATGGGCAATTTCGATGGTGTCCATCTCGGCCACGCCAGCGTTGTCCGTGCCGCCCATGTCGCGCGCCCGGACGCCCCGCTCGCCGTCCTGACATTCGAGCCTCACCCGCGGGAGGAGTTTCGACCCGACGATCCGCCGTTTCGCCTGACTTTATCAGCCGAACGCGCCGATGCCCTGGCGGCCCTGGGTGTGCAACTGATCTACGAGTTGCCATTCGACCACGAATTCAGCCTGATGACCGCGGATGATTTCGTTCACAAGGTGCTGCACGCGGGCCTCGGCGCCCGCCACATCGTGTCCGGTCAGGATTTTGCCTTCGGGCATCGACGCGGCGGCGACACCTTCTATCTCGCGGGGCGGTGTGAGGCGCTCGGCATCGGGCTGACCCTGGTGCCACCGGTGACTGATGCGCGGGGGCCGCTGTCGTCCAGTCGGATCAGACGCGCGTTGCAGGACGGGTATCCGGAACGCGCGACGGCGGAACTCGGGCGGCCCTGGGCGATCCGCGGGATTGTCGCGCATGGCGACAAGCGCGGGCGGACGATCGGGTTCCCGACCGCCAATGTCGCCCTGGGCCGGCATCTGGAGCCAGCGCGCGGCGTCTATGCGGTGACGATCCGGCTGGCGAACGGGCAGACCTATCGTGGGGTCGCCAATATCGGCCGGCGTCCCACAGTCAATGCCGGACCGGAGAGCCGGCTGGAGGTCAACCTGTTCGACTTCTCGGGCGATATCTACGAGACCGAGATCACCGTTGCCTTGCACGCCTATATCCGGGCCGAGATAAAGTTCTCCGGCCTGGATGCCCTGAAAGCCCAGATCGCCGCGGATGCCGACACGGCTCGGCAGTTGCTGCGGGACATCGCGCTGTAAGCGCCCGCCCAGGCGCATTCACAACAACCCAGGAGGAACCCATGCCGTTTCTGAGCCGCCCCGACGGCGAGATCTATTACGAGGAATTTGGCCAGGGCTTCCCGATCCTGCTGTATGCGCCGGGCGGTTTGAGGTCCAACCTGAATATGTGGCACGCCCCGGCCGACGGGCCGCCGCGAAGCTGGTGCGACTATACAAAGGTGCTGGCCGACGGCTACCGCGTCGTGGCGATGGACCAACGCAACGCCGGCCGCTCCAAGACCGCGATCGAGGCCGACCATGGCTGGCACACCTATGCCGCCGATCATCTGGCCCTGATGGATCACCTCGGCCACCAGCGCTTCCACGTTCTGGGCGGCTGCATCGGCGGCAGTTTCTGCTTGAAAGCCATCGAAGTCGCGCCGACCCGCGTGGTCTCGGCGGTGTTGCAGAACCCAATCGGCGTGCATCCTGTGGAGACGACCTACTTCCCGGACAGCCATGCCGGCTGGATCAAGGAAAAGCGTGCCGAACGGCCGGAATTGGACGAAGCCAAGATGCAGGCGTTCGGCCACAACATGTGGGATTCCGACTTCGTGTTCAGTGTGGACCGGGATTTTGTGCGCAACTGCCCGGTGCCGACGATCCTGCTGCCCGGTACCGACGTGCCGCATCCCGCCGCCACCTCGGCCGAACTGGCGGAACTGCTGCCGGGCGTCGAAGTCGTGACGAACTGGCGCGGCCCAGAGCATCTGGACGAGCAATATCGCCGGGTCCGCGCATTTCTGGACCAGCACACGCCGCGCTAGGGGCGGAGGGCGCCAAGGCTGGGTGGGGTTTCGGTTGTACCGTCGTTGGGCGAGAGCCCCGGGACCTGACAGACGCCCCTCGGCCTGCCTATCGGACGGTTTCTTGCCCTGGTTCCCCGACGCGCGCCGTTGGGCGTGCTCGGGTTGGCAAGAACGTGCATGCCTGCAACCGACATTAATGGTGGAGTGACGGTCGAAGCCGACGAAATCGTCATTGGCGGCAAGTCCAAGGAGCGTGCCTATGGGCTGGCGGGCGAATAGCGGGCGGGTACGACCCTGGTGAAGCGATTCGGTGGCCAGGGGCCGATGCCGGAGGATTTCAGGCGTCTTTGCGCGCGATGTCGCCTACTGGTGAGGCGCGCCGGTGGTAAGGAGCCGATGCCGGAGCCTCCCTAACCTTCTTTGGCAATGCCTTCTGTTCCGTTGGCGGACCCCACCGGGCCAGTTTGTCCGACCGGAAGAACCGCCGTGGCATCGCGCTGCAAGCCCACAATCAGGCGGTCGGCCGCAGAACCGAAGCACCGTGCGGCAGACCGAAGCATCCTTCACATCGGCATGAAAACCCGGTAACGCCAGGGGACCGGTAAAAACCTCGACCATTGGACGGACTTTCATGCCGCAGCGCACCGCGATCCTGGGGGGCATCGTGCCAAGTATGGCGAGGCTCAAGAGAATGGCCACGCACAAGTGGACCGTCCTGCTCGGGAAGTTCCTGGTTTCCGCCGTGCTGATCGCCGCCCTCGCCAGAAACAGCGATCTCCGCGTCCTCGGTCCCCGGTTTCAGGCTCAGGCTCAGATCTGGGTCTTCGCGGCGGCGACGGCCACGCTGACGCAAATCCTGTTAGGGGCTGTGCGCTGGTCGCAGGTGTTGCGCGGTCTGGGCGCGGGACAGCCATTTGGGGTGGTGCTGCGGATCACCTTTATCGGGGGGTTCTTCAATTCGTGGCTGTTAGGCATGGCAGGTGGCGACGTGGTGCGGGCAATGCTTGCTCCCGCCGAGGAGCACGGCCGAGCGACGGCGGTCCATTCGGTGCTGTTCGACCGAGTCGCGGCACTGGCGGGGCTGGGACTGGTGATTTTGCCGGTGATGGCATTGGATCTTGGTCCTCTGGCGCGCGGCTGGGCGTTGATGGTTTCGATCGTCATCGTCATGTGTCCCTTCGCGGGCCTTTATTGCGTCACGCCGATAGCGCGGATTTTGCAACGGTTCCGCGTTCCCCTGCTCGGATATTTCCGAGGGGCGGGCGAAAGCTGGAGTGTCCTGTGCAACAACGGGCGGCGACTTGCCGGTGCCCTGATGGCCTCCGCCGTGAGCGTGGTGGCAATTTCGCTGACCGCGTATTGCCTGGCCCGGGCGCAGGACCTGGACGTATCGTTCGTTGACTTCCTCATCCTGATGCCACCGGTGGTTCTGCTTTCCAGCTTGCCTGTTTCCATTGGCGGCTGGGGCATCCGGGAGACCGCGATGGTGCTGGCCCTGGCCCCCTTCGGCGTGCCGGCCAGTTCGGCCTTGCTGATATCCGTTCAGATGGGGCTGCTGGCCGCGTTCATGAGTCTGCCGGGTGGCGGGTTCTGGCTGGTCCGGCGTTCGCCGGGATGGCGGGCGCGTAACGCCGTGACAATGCCCTTGGGCCGGGGAGCGTGACACCGGACCGGGCGACCGTGTAAGAAGAAGCGTCCCCGTAATCAAGGTTCCCATTGAATGCTCGTGACGAATTTCCATTTGAAATACGTTCTCTACAGGCTCGTTCTCGCCGGATACCAGTTACTCGATACTGGCCGCATCCACCCGGTGCGAGAAAGAGCGATTCGCGCGCTAGCCAGCAGCGTGGACTACATCGAAACCAACATGCCGGATGCCCTGGGCTTTGAAAGCCAGAAAGAGCTTCTGAATTATTCGTTGTCGCAGGCATTGGACGACGGGCATTACATGGAATTCGGGGTCTTTTCCGGCGGCACGATTCGCTATATCGCGCGCCGCAAGCCGAAATCCATCATCCATGGGTTCGATAGTTTCGAGGGCCTGCCTTCGGCCTGGGGTGGCTTCAGTCTTGGTCGGGGGGCTTTTTCGCTGGCCGGTAAACTGCCGTCGGTACCTCGCAATGTCTTGCTGCACAAGGGTTGGTTCAGTGACACCATCCCCCAATGGGACCAGCAACACGGCGGGCCAATCGCCTTTATGCATATCGATTGCGATCTGTATTCATCTACAATGGACATCTTCAACGGCCTGGCGAAGCATCTTCGACCCGGAACCGTGGTGCTTTTCGATGAGTATTTCAATTACCCCGGCTGGGAGCGTCACGAATACAAGGCGTGGCGGGAATTCACCGCCGCGCATGGGGTCGATTACGAATACGTGGCTTATGCCAGGCAACAGGTGATGGTTCGCATCATCAGCGTCGATGGCCGGCAATGACCGGCAATGCCGGCCGGCGGTTTTGGGACGCCGAGGTCAAACTGAGCCAGGCGGCATCCAGATCGCGCGACGCGCGCTTCATCGTTTCCCCGTACGACGAGGACGAGCTGGATCTTACGGTTTTCGTGTCATGCTATAACGAGGCTCCTTACATAGGGGAGACCCTTGAGACCGTATCGGACCTCGCGGAACAGGCCGGTCTCAGCTACGAGATAATCGTGGTTGACGACGCCTCGTCCGACCAGTCGTTTCGGGTCGTCAGTGATTACATCGCGGAGCATCCCACCCGGAATATTCTGTTGCGCCGCAACGCAGTGAACAAGGGACTGGCGCAGAATTATCTTGACGCGGCATTTCTCGGCCGCGGCCGGTACTATCGCCTGATGTGCGGCGACAACGCCGAACTTCGGGAATCCACCGCCGCGGTGTTCAAGGCCATCGGCCAGACCGATATCATCGTGCCCTATTACACTCATGTTGAGGGAAAGGACTTCTGGCGCCGCACCATTTCCAGCGCGTTCACCGGGCTGATTAACTTCGTGACTGGCAATAAGCTGCATTACTATAACGGATTAGCGGTTCATCTGCGCCGCAACGTGGTGCGTTGGCATTCCAATTCCCGTGGGTTCGGCTTTCAGGCCGACACGCTTTGCCGATTGATCGATATGGGCTTTTCGTACCAAGAGATTCCCATGCTCGCGGTCGAACGGCGGCAGGGAGCCTCCAACGCTCTGTCCATCCGGAATCTTCTCTCGGTCATGCACACGCTGTTGGAAATCGCGATCCGACGTGTCGCGAACCGGGTATACAGGAGACGTTGACATGTCGCGCCGCCATTTCAGTTCCGGCCTGACGACCCCGGGCGCGTTGATCGCGGGCGGGGCGCAACTGGCCTTGCTGGGCCTCGTGACCGTGTGGTTCTCGGTGGTTGATCCGTACGACAATTATTATTTTCAGTCCGGTGGGATCGTTGTTCTGAACAACGTCGCCCGTACACTGTTTGTGCTATTGCTGTGTTGGCTGATCCATGCCTCTGGGGCCGGTGTGGTCCGGCTGCTGAAACCGGCGGAACGGCGGGGCGCCTTGACCGCCAGCGAGCACGCCGTCCTGGGTTTTGGCTTCGGTCTGTGCTTTTGGCATGCTGGCATGTTGCTGCTGGGTCTTGCCGGTTTGTATTATCGTAGCATTATCGTTGGCATTAGCGCCGTCGTGCTGATCCTTTCGTCTCGTTACTGTGCGGACACCGCCGAAGCGGCCATGCGCGCGTTCAAGCCCTGGCTGCGCGGCCTGAGACGCAGCCAGGTGGCCGGTTTTTTCGTCGTCGCCGCCGTCGCCCTCTGGTTGCTGATGGTTCAGGGACTCTATCCCGGCGGCGGAGGCGATTACTATACTCATTATTTTTATTACTACCTGGCGGCACTGCGGAATCATGGCCTGGTCCCCAACGACGTATGGTATCATTTTTACTACTCGAAGGGTGACGGGCTCTTTTTCCTTGGCATGCTGCTGACCGACCCGACGTCGCATGCCTTGGCGACCTTCGCCTGTGTGATCTTCGCCGCACTGGCGATCGCGGCACTTGCCGCCCGATTGGCGCCGGGTACGGCGTGGCCGCTCAGCGGCGTGCTGCTTTATTTGATGTTCTACGCGGCCAGTATGAGCCGCTCGGGCGGCGGTGAATTCCAAAAAACCCACGAACTTGTCACGGGCCTGGTCGTGCTGATGGCCTGGGCGCTTTGCATGCGGCGCGCCACCGGAGACCGGGTGTTCTTGCCGATGGCCACCGCATGCGGAATCGCCATTGCCATCGTCAACCAACCGATGGCTCTGATCATGGGCCCATTCTTCGCCTTGCTGGCCGCGGGATCGCTCTTGCGCCGGAACTGGCAAGAACTGGGGCGAATTTGCCTCGCGGGCTCGGCGGTGGCCGGCGTGATCGTCGGCATCCTGACGTTGAATTATGTGATGACGGGCTTGGCGTCCGACCAGGCGTTGAATGTCACCGTCCGCTTCGCCGATTTCGAGCGGCTGGACCGCTGGGGGGTTCTGCCGCAAATTGTCGCGGTGGCCTGGCTGCGCAACAATTTCGACGTTCTGGTGCCGCCTTTTGGCATCGATGCGTTCGTCCAACTTATTGAGTTCATGCGCCTGAACCTGGTGTGGCCGTTCCTTGCCGCGCCACTGGCCGCGCTGGCCGCACATGGCGCGATGAAGCTCCTGTCCCCCGGCGGTAAGCCGTCCGCGACCATTCAACAAGGGATGTCGGCCGGAACGGCGCTGGTGCTGCTCTCGTTGGTTGGCATGCTCGCGGTGGTGTCGTTGTTCGCTGGGCAGGCGCAGAATGTCTCTTTCTCCCGGCTCAGCACATTCTTCGTCCCTTTGTTGGGACTGCTCAGCATCGCCTGTTCTGCCTGGGTCATGTCGCTGCGACCGGACGTCTGGCACGGCAGAGTGTTCGGCAGCATATTGCCCCTGGTGGCCTTGGTGGCCACGCTCGCCGTTTGGCAGAACAATTATCGATGGGGTGCCCGGGTCACGGAGGCAACCGCCGTCGGTCTGCGCTTCATCAGTGGCAGCTATAGCTTCGCTGATGCATATTCCAATCCGGTTCAGGGATCTTTCGCCATTGGGTATCCCTTTAATGGGATCAATCCGGCCGCGCTCGCCGCCGCTCGTCAGGTGCCGCCCGGCACGAGGATCTGGAGTACCAATGTTTCCGCCTATTGCATGGTTCCGGATTGTCAGATCGAAAGCGTGATATCGTTCCGGATGTCGGACCGATTGGACCAGATCGTTAGTGGTCCCCCGGTTCAGGCCATGGAATTGCTCCAGGCGGCCGGCCTGAACTATTTCCTGGTGACCGTCAGTCAGCCGCTTTTAGATGTCTTACCGTTTAGCCGATTGTTCGCGCCGGCGGAAATCGGCCGGTATCTGGGGGTGAAATGGACCAATGGCAGCACGTTCCTGCTGACCTGGGCCGGACCCGGCACCACCCCGATCGGTCAGGATTTCCTGGAAGCCTACTCAGCCCGCCTCGCCGAACCGGAAACCATGTGGTTTCGTTTCAATGAGTTGGTCGGGCAAATGGGACCTGCCACCGACCGATTGCGACTCCCCGGCGCGACATCGGCGGAGGCGCTCCCCTGGTTCGGCATGCGCGCGCCGGCTGGCACGGTCGACGTCACAACCGCGAGCTATGGCGAAAGCTGTCGGTGGTTCACGCCTGTTCCGCCGGCGATGAACATGGTCCGTACGGGGAACGCAACTGGTTTCGTTCGCAGCCAATGCAGCGGCAAGGCACATTGCAGCGTCACAATTGAAGTTGGCGTGATCGGTGATGTGGCCCCGGGCTGCGGTAAAGACTTCACCGCAGCCTACCGATGCGGCGGAGGCCCGACCAAAACTGTTTCGATTCCGGCGGAAGCAACCGGCAAGACGGTGTCGCTGGATTGTCCCGACGGCGGATAACAATCAGACTTGTTGTGAAGGCAACCCGAACAGCCGGGTCAGCTCTCGGCACCTTTTGCCCGAGTGGGAGCGGCGTGATGGCCGTCATTCCAGCCAGAACCTTGCCACGACAGTCGCCAGTCCCGCGATCACCGACGTCTTCGTCTGATGCGTTCACCGGGGATTGCGGAAGTGTTCGCAGACGAGTGGGATCCGCTTGATCCTGCCGCATCTCTGCCTGACAAGCCGTGACATCCATCCGCAACCGCGATAGTCCTCCACTTACCCAACAGGCCGCCACGTCCAGGAACCGCCGCCATGACCCCGGAAGACATCCTCGCCCACCCGGCCCGCGTGCTGACCACCACGCAGCGGGAGGCCTATTTCCGCACCGGCTACCTGTCCGCGCGCGACGTGATCCCAGCCGAGTGGCTCAACCGCCTGATCGACCGGTCCAACGAGTTCGTCGAGGCCAGTCGTAAGCTCACCGCCTCCAACGAGGGCTTCGACCTCGGCCCTCGGCACAGCTCCACAACCCCGCATGTGCGGCGGTTGCGGGCGCTGGTGGACCGCCACCCGGATTTCTGGGCGTTCGCGAGTCAATCCCCCCTGGCCGACATCGCCGCCGATCTGGTAGGGCCGGATGTCAAGTTCCACAGTAGCAAGCTGAACTACAAATGGCCCGGCACGGGGGAAATCGTTAAGTGGCACCAGGACATTCCGGCCTGGCCGCACACCAACTACAGCCCCGTCACCCTCGGCGTTTACCTCGATGACGTGCCGGCCGAACAGGGGCCGCTGACCTGCATTCCCGGTACCCACCAAGGCCCGATTTTCGTGCATCGCGACGAGGCCGGCATCTGGACCGGCAGCGTGCGCGATGCCGACATGGCCACGGTGGACATGTCCCAGGCCGAGGACCTGGTCGGCCCCGCCGGCACCGTCATCGGGATCAATTGCCGCACCCTGCATGCGTCGCGTGCCAATGCCACGGACCGGGTCCGTCCGGTTGCTCTGTTCATCTACAGCTCGGCCGATGCGTTCGCCTGGATGCCGCCACCCACGCCAACGCGGCACACCGGGGATATCGTGCGCGGCAGAGCGGCGACGGTGGCACACCTGGACGGGACGCCGTGCCCGGTGCCCCCGGATTGGAGTCAACTGGGCTACGGTTCGATCTTTACGGCGCAGAAGGCGGCGGCGGAGGCGATGTGAGCGGTGGGGCTTGCGCCCCGGCAAGACAGGAGCAAAAGCAAGATGCATGACATCGTCATTCGTGGCGGCACGATCGTGGACGGCACCGGTGCCGCCCGCTTCACCGGCGACGTCGCCATTGACGGCGACAAGATCGCCCAGGTCGGCGGCAAGGCTGGCCCTGGCAAGCGGGAGATCGAGGCCGGCGGTCGGCTCGTCACCCCCGGATGGGTCGATGTCCACACCCATTACGACGGGCAGGCAACCTGGGACCCGGTGCTCGCGCCGTCCTCCTGGCACGGCGTCACCACCATCCTGATGGGCAATTGTGGCGTCGGCTTCGCCCCGGTCCGCCGCAAGGACCATGACTGCCTGATCGACCTGATGGAGGGCGTGGAAGATATCCCCGGCATCGCCCTGGCCGAGGGATTGAACTGGGACTGGGAAAGCTTCCCCGACTACCTGGACGCCCTGGATCGTCTGCCGCGCACCATCGACGTCGCCGCCCAGGTGTCGCATCACCCGCTGCGTGTCTATGTCATGGGCGATCGCGCCGTGCGCCGCGAAAAGGCCACACCTGACGACATCGAAACAATGAGCCGCCTGACCGAGGAAGCCCTGCGCGCTGGAGCTTTCGGTTTCACCACCTCCCGCACCGATCAGCACAAGACCACCAGCGGAGACCTGGTGCCTGGCCGTTATTCGGAAGAACAGGAATTGCTGGGCATTGCACGCGCCTTCGGCCGCGTCGGTCGTGGAACCTACGGCATGCTGTCTGATTTCGAGGATGAAGCCGCGGAATTCCGCTGGATCACCGCGTTGTCGAAAACCAACAAGGTGCCCTTCTGGTTCCTGCTGACCGACCGGTCCTACGACCCGGAGCGCTGGCGGCGACTGATGACCGGCGTGCGCAAGGCGCGCAGCGATGGCGCCAATGTCACGGCTCAGGTCGCCGGCCGTCCGGTCGGGATCATCCTGGGTCTGACAACCTCGCTGACCCCCTTCGCCGCCCGCCCCAGCTTTGCCGCGCTGCTGAAACTGCCGGTGGCGGAACGGCTGGCGCGCCTGCGGGATCCGGCGGTGCGGGCACAAATCCTGGCGGAGGAGCCGTCGGAGCAACTGCTGGCCGTCCTGCCACCCCTGCAACGCCCGATCGCCACGCGTTGGGATCGGCAATACGTCCTGGGCGATCCACCGGATTATGAGCCGGATGACAGCCGCTCCATCGCCGCGATGGCCGCCAAGACCAACCTGACGCCCGAAGAATTCTGCTACGATTACCTGACCGGTGAGAACGGCGACCGAATGCTGTTCTACCCCGTCGTCAACTACGTCTTTGGTGACCATGGCGTCGTACATGAAATGATCACCGACCCGGCGACCCTGCTGGGCCTAGGCGATGGCGGCGCGCATTGCGGCCAGATCTGCGATTCCAGCTTGCCATCGTACATGCTGACCCACTGGGTTCGCGACCGCCATCGCGGTCCGCGCGTTGGCCTGGAATTCGCGGTGAAACGCCTGACCAGCGAAACGGCAGATTTCTTCGGCTTTCACGACCGCGGCCGGCTGGCGGTGGGCAAGAAGGCGGATGTCAACGTCGTCGACCTGTCGGCTCTACGGCTGCACCACCCGGAGATGCGCTACGATCTGCCGGCCGGCGGCAAGCGCCTAGTGCAGCGTGTCGACGGCTACGAAGCCACCATCGTCGCCGGCACCCCGGTCTTCGAGCGTGGAGAAGACACCGGTGCTCGGCCGGGCCGGCTGGTGCGCGCGGGTCGGGACTGACAGGGTCGGCTGGCAGGCCTGGGGCAAGCATCGCACGGGATCGCGCGTGCCTGCCCGGGCCCTCGGTCGCCCCCGTCGAGACCGCGTCCGCGCGCCTGATCGTTATCCTATCGCGGCGGTTCCGTCCTTGCGCGATGCGCACGGGCCGCATAGCGTCATCCTCAACAATCCAGGGAGGTAATTGATGCTGGTTTCTTTTCGCGCCGGTTTGGCCGCGCTTGCGTTCTGGTGCGCGTCCATGGCTCTGGCGCCGCGCTGGGCCGTGGCGCAGGTGGACAATTTTCCAAATCGCCCGGTGACCTTGGTCGTACCGTGGCCTGCCGGAGGACCGACCGACCGGCATCTGCGCGTTATGGCGGAGGCCGCTTCCAAGCATCTCGGCCAACCTATCGTGATCGACAACAAGCCCGGCGCTGCGGGCACCTTGGGTGGCGCCACCATGGCAGCCACGGCGAAGCCTGACGGCTACACGATCGCGCAATTGCCGCTGACGATTTTCCGGCTGCCCTATATGCAGAAAGTGTCCTTCGACCCGAAGAAGGACTTCACCTTCATCATCCATCTGACCGGCTACACTCTGGGCGTCGCGGTCAATACGTCATCGCCCTGGAAGACCTGGGACTCGTTGCTGGATTATGCGCGCGCCAATCCCGGCAAACTGCGTTACGCCACGTCCGGGGCGGGTACCACGCCACACATCACGATGGAACAGATTGCGCTGCAGTCGGGCATCAAATGGGTTCACGTTCCATTCAAGGGAACGGCGGAGACGGCAGCCGCCATCCTGGGTGAGCATGTCGACATCGCCGCCGACGGCACCGGCCTCGGCCCGCTGATCGATGCCGACAAGCTGCGCATGCTGGTCGTCTGGACTGAGGAGCGCTCGCCGCGTTTCCCCGATGCGCCGACCTTGGTTGAGGCAGGGCAGAAGATCGTTTCGGCGTCGCCCTATGGATTGGCAGGGCCGAAGGGCATGGACCCGCGGATCGTGCAGAAATTGCATGATGCGTTGAAGAAGGGTCTGGATGACCCGGTGCATCTGAAGCTACTGATGGATCTCTCGCAACCGGTCATGTATCGCAACAGTGCAGACTACCATAAATACGCGATGGAGTTGATCGCCGAGCAGCAGGATCTGATCCAGAAGCTGGGATTGGCGCAGAAGTAGAAGGGGTCGTTGTTCGGCGATTGGGTTTCAATACCTCGTGCATCGCCGTTGAGAACCCTCGGGCGCACGAGGCAGGCGATGGAGGGCGGCATGGGCTATATTGCGGAGAATCCCGAATCGGAACTCGGACACGTGGTCGGCGACGGGCACTGCGTGGCGTTTGTTCGCCAGGTCGCTGGTGCGCCGGCCAGTTCGCTGTGGTCGCAGGGAGAGAGCGTTCGCGGCAGCGACCTCCCGGTCGGGACTGTCATTGCGACCTTTCAGGACGGCCAATACCAGAATGCGGTCGATGGCAGATCGCATGCCGCGATCTACCTGTCTCAGGATGCGGTTGGGGTATGGGTTTACGATCAATGGAAAGGTCAGCCGGTGCACAAGCGGCTGATCCGGTTTCGGGCTGGGGCGACGACTGCGAACAACGATGGAGACGCCTACTCGGTCGTGGCCTGATCGCTTATCTGCTGGTCTGCGCGTCATCGGTTTGCGCGTCATCGGTCTGCGCGTCATCGGTCTGGGCGCAGGGCGATGCCATGACGGCTGGTTGGACCTGTCCGGATCAACGCGACGGCGTGGCTCTGTCCGGCTGGGTTGTCATAGAGGGTGACCCGCAGGGCGACGTGATCCTGGCGCCGAGTGAGTCGCGAGAGGAACGGCGGGATGTCGTGAACATATGGGATTTGATGGAGTACCCGGGAAGCAAGTTGTCCCTGCGCTGCACCTACGGGCAGAACCGAGGGCGGGATTTGGTCGTTTCCCTGCCGCCATCCGCCAGGCAATGCGTGGCGAGGGGCACGATGGATCGTGCCGGTCGTGTCACGATCCCGATGGCGGTGCGGTGCCAGTGACGTGATTCTGACACCGTGGCCGACGGGACGTCGCAATCAATCGCCCCGGATGAGCGCGGGGTGCCCCTTCACCCCTTCGCCTTGGCGGATTGGTCCGCCAACGCCTTGACCTCATCCATCGCCTCCGCGAAGCGCTTGTTGAGCAGGGCCATCGCCTCGGCATGCGATTGCTGGATCAGATCGCCGATCTCCTTCATATTGGCGACCGAGTGTTCATAGGCCTGCTTCAGCAACTCCGCCTGTCGCGCCGCCTTCGCCTGCGGGGTTTCATTCGCCGACATCGATTGCAGGGCCGCGGACATTTCGGACATGCTTTGCTGCATGATCTCCATGTGCCGGCGGGCGACCGCCTGGGCACCTTCCAGCGCGATCCTGTTCGCGGCGGTCAGCACCTCCATGTTGCGCCGGCTTGCGGACACGAATGCGTCCATGTCGGGCATGGCCGGCATTTTCATGGTGGCGAACAGGCGGGTGAAATCGCTGAAATCGGGGATCTTCGGATCTTGTGCCAAGGCCGGCTCCTCTTGCTGGTGGATGGGACCAGTCGGTGGCGACCATAGCGCGTAAGGGGGCCGACGGGAACGGCTCTGAGTGTCGAACGCTGATGTCTCCTATCCTTCACCGGTGACCCTGGCCAGACGCCCTGTCAGAGGGCACAACGGCGGGATCATGTCCGATCAAGCCGACCGTTTGCCACCGTCTCGCACCTGGATGCTGCTGGGCGCCGCGTTCCTGACCTTCTCGGTCGGGGCGGCTCTGATGCACTCCTACGCGGTGTTCCTGCTCGCCTTCATCAGCGCGTTCGGATGGAGCCGAGCGGAAGTGTCGGTGGCGTATTCGGTGTCGCAATTGGTGAGCGGGTGGACTTCGCCGCTGGTCGGCATTCTGGTGGACCGGTTGGGGCCACGGCGGTTGATCCTGATGGGTGGATCGGTGCTGGCCGCCGGATTGGTCGCAAGCTCCTTCGCGACCGAGCTGTGGCACATGGTCGTATTGTATGGCGTGGTCATGACCCTGGGGGCCAACTGCCTGGGGCTGGTCGTGTTCGTGCCGCTGCTGTCGCGCTATTTCGTGCGCAACCGAGGCATGGCGGTCGCGGTCGTGCAGTCGGCCAACGGGTTTGCCCGGGCGTTCTCGGCGCCGGTGTCCACGGTGATGGTGTCGGAATTGGGCTGGCGCGGCGCCTATCTGTGGCAGGGCGCGTTCATGGCTGTGCTGATCCTGCCGCTCGCGGCGTTGTTTCGCGGCACCGACACACAGCACCAGGCCCGCTCCGCGCGGCAGGCTGCGGACGGATGGTCGGTGCGCCAAGCCATGCGGACCCCGCATTTCTGGCTGTTGACCCTTGTGTATGTATTCACCGGCCTGGGCAGCTTCCTGGTGGCGCTGCACCAGCTCGCCTTCGCGGTCGATGTCGGGTTCGACCCGCTTTATGCGGCCGGCGTCCTGGGAGCGGGTGCATTCCTGTCGCTGCCCGGGGTGATCATGACGGGCACGGTGTCGGACTATATCGGGCGGGAGCTGTCGGCCGTCCTGACCTATGGGACCTCGATCATCGGGGTGGCGTGCGGGATGCTGATCGTCAGCCCGGATCAGCATATTCTGCTGTGGCTGCATTCCTGTTTCTTCGGCCTGACCTGGGGTGCGCGAGGTCCGGCGATCACCGCCAAGGCGGCGGATCTGTTTCCCGGACCCAATCTCGGCACGATCCTGGGGGTGATTTCCATTGGCACCGGGGTGGGCGCGGCAGGTGGTTCCTGGATGGCGGGCTTCGTGTTTGACGTCACAGGCAGCTATCGCGTGGCGTTCGGGCTGTCGATCTTGTTCTATGCCTGCGGTAGCGTAGCGTTCTGGGCCTTGCGTCGCCCGCCAGCCATCAGGACGTGACCGCTTCAGGGGTGACCTGAGGCAGCTCATCCGCCGTCAATGTTTCATGCGCCAACAGCGAGGCTGCGCCGTCGTCCAGAGCCGAACGGTTGTCGCGGAGGATCCGCACCGCCCGAGACAGTGCGTTCTCCATCCGCGCCCGCACGGCCATGTCGATCTCATGCGCGGTTTCGTCGCTGAACCGGCGTGGCTGCCAGAACACGCCGGGCTGCTGCAGGAACTGGCCCTGCTCGGTGTCCCAGGCGACCGGCCCGAGTTTGTCGTCCATGCCGAAGCGCAGCACCATGCCGCGCGCGATGTCGGTGGCCTTGGCCAGGTCGTCGGCGGCCCCGGTGGATATGTCCTGGCCGAGAAGGATTTCCGCTGCGCGCCCACCCATCAGCACGGTCATCTTGTCTTCCAACTCGTGCCGTCCCATCAGGAACCGGTCATCGATCGGGCGCTGCATCGTGTAGCCCAGCGCGCCGATGCCGCGCGGGATGATGGAAACCTTGTGCACCGGATCGCTGCCCTGGATGGCGCGTGCAACCAGGGCGTGTCCCATCTCGTGGTAGGCGACGACCTTGCGCTCGCGCGGGATCAGGATGCGGGATTTCTTTTCCAGGCCGGCGACGATGCGCTCCACCGCTCCGGTGAAGTCCTGCATGGCGATGGACTCGGCGCCCCGCCTGGTGGCCAGCACTGCGGCCTCATTCGCCAGATTGGCGAGGTCCGCGCCAGTGAAGCCGGGGGTCAGGGCCGCGATATCCTCCAGCTTCACATCCGCCGCGAGTTTCAGTTTGCGCAGATGGATCTTCAGGATATCGCAGCGGCCGATCTTGTCCGGCCGGTCCACCAGCACCTGCCGGTCGAAGCGGCCGGCCCGCAGCAGCGCCGGGTCCAGGATTTCTGGCCGGTTGGTCGCCGCCAGCACGACGATGGCCACGGATCGGTCGAACCCGTCCATTTCCGCCAGCAACTGATTGAGCGTCTGTTCCTTCTCGTCGTGCCCCCCCGCGATAGGTGACACACCGCGAGCCCGTCCCAGCGCATCCAGTTCGTCGATAAATATTATGCAGGGCGCCGATCCACGGGCCTGCTCGAACATGTCACGCACCCGCGCGGCGCCGACGCCCACGAACATCTCCACGAATTCCGCGCCGTTGGTGGCATAGAAAGGCACCCCGGCCTCGCCGGCCATGGCACGCGCCAGCAGCGTCTTGCCGGTTCCCGGCGGACCGACCAGCAGGATACCGCGGGGAATATGGGCGCCGAGCCGGCCGAATTCCTCGGGCCGCTTGAGGAAATCGACGATTTCGTGCAGTTCGGCTTTTGCTTCATCGACGCCGGCGACGTCCTCGAACGTCACCTTGATGTTGGTTTCCGCCGTCACCAGTTTCGCCTTGCTGCGCCCGATGGAAAACAGCCCGCCGGTCAGGCCGCCGCGCCCGCCCCCCATCATGGCCCGCGAGGCGATCATCCAGACCCCGACGAACAGCAACGGCGGCAGGATCCACGAGACCAGGGTCGCGAGAGGCCCACCTGTCGCGACGCTGCTGTATTGCACGCCCATCTTGCTGAGTTTTGTCGCCAGCTCATCCGGCACCTGCACGGTTGCGAATTCGATCTTCCCGTCGGGCAGCGCCTCATTCAGCGTGCCACGGATGGTATCTCCCACCACGGTGACCTGCTTGACCTTGCCGGCGTCCAGAAGCTGCTGGAATTGGCTGTAAGGAATGATGTCGGCCCCACCGCCGATCTGGCCGACCAGTCCGAGGCCGACGAGGAAGGCGAGGCCGAGGATGAGAAGCCAAGTGGTCGACGGCAATCCCGAGGACGGCAGATCTGGCTTGTTCGCCGGCATCGAATGGTCTCCTGGGGCGGGTCGTTGACATATGCCCCTTGTAGACCATGGCGATGGAACGGCTGCGTTGAAAAGGTGACAGGCCCGCCGCACTGAGGTTTTCATGCAAACGCCCGGATTGGTCGATCTTCAGGTGAACGGTTTCGCGGGTGTCGATTTCAACGATGCCATGCTGAGCGGCGATGCCATGGATCAGGCACTGCATGCGATGTTGCGCACGGGGGTGACAACCTGCCTGCCAACCTTGATCACCGCGCCGGAGGACGTGCTGGCCGCACGACTGCACGCGCTGGACCGAGCCGTAGCAAACAGTCGGCTGGGCGCCCTGATGGTACCGGGGTTCCACCTGGAGGGACCGTTTCTCAATCCGACGCCCGGATATGCCGGCTGCCACCCGGCCGCGGCGATGGTGGCGCCTGATATCGCGCTGCTCCGGCGGATCACACAGGGGCTGGAACGTCCGGTGTTGCTGCTGACCCTGGCGCCGGAGCGGGAGGGCGCCCTGGACGTCATTGCCTGGGCCCACGCGCAGGGGGTGCTCGTCGCGATGGGTCATACCGCGGCGACCGGGGGGGAGATCGACCTGGCCTGCCAGGCAGGTCTGCGGCTGAGTACCCATTTGGGCAATGCGTTACCGCAACCGCAGCCAAAATTCGTCAATCCGCTGATGGCACAACTGGCCGAGGACCGTTTGTCAGCCAGTTTCATCGCCGACGGGATCCATAGTCCAGTGGCGGCCTTGAAGGTGATGCTGCGGGCAAAAACGATGCTTCGATCGGTGCTGGTCACCGACGCGACCGCCGCGGCAGGGGCGCCGCCGGGTGTCTATCACTTCGCCGGCATGACGATAGAGCGTCGCCAGGATGGTTCGGTGCGGGAGCCGCAAAGTCCGGTGCTGGCGGGTTCCGCGCTGTGCCTGGACCAGGCGGTGCGCAACCTTATCGACTGGGGGTTGGCCGATGCGGACCAGTCTATCGCGGCGGCGTCCATCCGACCGGCGGCCTTACTGGCGCCAGGTCTCGCGCATCATGCGATCCGGTTGCCGGAGTCCAGGATGGTCTGGACGGCCGCATACAGGCCCGCGGAAATTGTGTTGGCGAGTATTCGAATCACGGGGGCCTGAAAACCTTTCCTTTACCAATCTCGCGTATTTCTGGCCGGGCGAAAATCGCACAAACGCCAGGTGGAGGGGCAAAATGGCCATTTCCTTGGCTCCCAGGCTGCAGGGAGTTCGCCCGTGCCCATCGTGCTCGGTACCAATACCTATACGTTCAGCGCCATCGACACCCTGACGGGGAGCGGCAACGCCGACGCAGTCACGCTGACAGCTGGTCTGACCAGCTCCAGCATCGATCTGGCGGCAGGCAACGACACGTTGACACTGGCAAACGCCACCAATTCGGCGACGGTTGCCAATGTCGAGACGATCACCGGCGGGACGGGCGCGGAAACGATCACCTTGGGCAGTGCGCTGACCAACAGCACGACGGTCGATTTGGCGGCGGGCAACGATGCGCTGACCTTGGCGGCTGGCGGCAATACCGGCTCCCTGACAAATGTCGAGACGATGGTTGGCGGTTCCGGCGCCGACACGATGACGATCATCGCCGCGATTTCCAGTGCCAGTCTCGATGGTGCGGCGGGTGCCGACACGGTTTTGCTCGCCAATGCCACCAACAGCGCCTCGGTCACGAATATCGAGACCGTTACTGGCAATGCAGGCGCGGACACGGTTACCCTGAGCGGGACGATCACATCCACCAGCCTCGATCTCGCCGCGGGCAGCGATACGTTGAACCTGGGCGCGGGTCCTGTCACCATTACCACGGCCAACGTGGAAACGATGAACGGTGGTGCCGGTGTTGATACCGTCACCCTGAGCGCCGGCGTGACCAATACTAGCGTCGATCTCGCCGGTGGCAGCGACGTGCTGACCCTGGCGGCGGCCGGCAGCACGTTCACCGCCAGCAACGTGGAGACACTGACCGGCGCGGCCGGTGTCGATACCATCACCCTGGGCGCGGCGGTTTCCAGCGGCACGATTGATCTGGCTGCTGGCAACGACGTCCTGACCTTCGGCAACTTCACCAACACGGCATCGGTTTCGAACGTCGAGACGATCACCGGCGGGACCGGCGTGGATACGGTGACTATGGGCTCCGCGCTGAGCAACAGCACCACGCTCGACCTGGGCGCCGGCAACGACGTCCTGACCATGGCGGCGGGCGGCAATACCGGTTCTATCACCAACGTCGAAACGATGGTTGGCGGCTCCGGCGCCGACACGATGACGATCATCGCTGCAATTTCCAGTGCCAGCCTTGATGGTGCCGCCGGCAACGACACGGTCCTGCTTGCCAACGCCACCAACAGCGCCTCGATCACCAATATCGAGACCATCACCGGCAATGCCGGCGCCGATACGCTGACCTTGAGCGGCACGGTGTCGTCCGGTAGTGTCGATCTGGCCGCCGGCAGCGATACGTTGAACCTGGGAACCGGGACCGTCACGGTTACCACGGCCAACGTCGAAACCATGAACGGCAGCACCGGAACCGATACGGTCACGTTGAGCGCCGGTGTCACCAATACCAGCGTCGATCTCGGCACCGGCAGTGACGCCCTGACCCTGGCGGCCGCCGGCAGCACCTTCACCGCCAGCAACGTGGAAACCCTGACCGGCGCCGCCGGCGTCGATACCGTCACCATGGGCGTGGCGGTCACCAACGCGACGATAGATTTTGCCGCCGGCAATGACGTGCTGACCCTCGGTAACTTCACCAACACGGTCTCGATCTCCAATGTGGAGACGATTACTGGTGGCACAGGCGTCGATACGGCGACCATGGGCAGCGCGCTGACCAACAGCACCACGGTCGATCTGGCGGCCGGCAACGATACGCTGACCCTGGCGGCCGGTGGCAACACCGGCTCCGTCACCAATGTCGAAACGTTTGTGGGTGGTTCGGGCGCCGACACGATGACGATCATCGCGGCGATCTCCAGCGCCAGCCTGGACGGCGCCGGCGGCAACGACACGATTCTGCTTGCCAACGCGACCAACAGCGCGTCGGTCACCAACATCGAGACCATCACCGGCAACGCGGGCGCCGACACCGTTACGTTGAGCGGGTCGATCAGCGGCGGCAGCCTCGATCTGGCGGCCGGCAACGACACCCTCAACCTGGGGTCCGGTGGCATCACCGTGACCACGGCCAACGTTGAAACCATGACCGGTGGTTCGGCGGCCGATACGCTGACCCTGGGCGCCGGCGTCACCAACACCAGCATCGACCTGGGTGGCGGCAGTGACAGTCTGACCCTGGCCGCGGCCGGCAGCACCTTCACCGCTAGCAACATCGAAACCCTGACCGGTGGGGCCGGTGTCGAAACGGTGACCATGGGCGCCGCCGTAACCAACGCGACGATCGACTTCGCGGCCGGCAACGACGTTCTGACATTCGGGAATTTCACCAACACCGCGACGATCTCCAACGTTGAAACCATCACCGGCGGCACTGGCGTCAGCACCATCACCCTAGGTGCGGCGCTGAGCACCAGCATGACCGTCGACCTGGCGGCGGGCAATGACACGCTGACCCTGGCGGCGGCCACCAACACCGGGTCCGTGACGAACGTAGAGACATTGGTCGGCGCGTCCGGTGCCGATACCGTTACCCTGGGCGCGGGCATCAGCAGTGCCAGCATCGACGGTGCCGGCGGCAACGATACGATTACCCTGGCCAATGCCGCGAACAGCGGCACGATCACCAATGTGGAGACCATCGTCAGCGCGGCCGGCGCCGATACGTTGACGCTGAGCGGCACTGTCAGCAGTGCCAGCGCCGACTTGTCCGGCGGCACCAGCGACACGCTGACATTGGGCAGTGGCACCGTCACCATCACCACGGCCAACGTGGAGACCATGACCGGCGGCTCGGGCGCGGCGACCGTGACTCTGAGCGCCGCCGTCAACAACACCAGCGTCGACCTTGGCGCCGGTAACGACACGCTGACAATGGCCGCGGGCGGCAATACGTTTACCGCCAGCAACGTGGAAACCCTGACCGGCGGGTCGGGGGCCGATACCCTGACCATGGGTTCGGCGATTTCCACCGCCAGCATCGACTTCGCCGCCGGCAACGACGTGCTGACCCTGGGCAATTTCGCCAACACCGGCACCATCTCCAATGTGGAGACGATTACCGGCGGGACCGGGGTCGAAACCATCACGCTCGGTAGCGTGATCAGCACCAGCACCACGTTAGATCTCGCGGCCGGCAACGACACCGTGACCCTGGCGGCCGGCACCAACACCGGTTCCATCACCAATGTGGAAACCATCGTCGGCGGATCGGGCGCGGACACCGTCACCGTGATCGCTGTGATTACCAGCGCCAGCATTGACGCCGCTGCCGGCAACGACACCATCGTGCTGGCCAACGGCACGAACAGCGGGTCCTTCTCCAACGTTGAAACCATCACGGGCGGCACGGGTGCGGAAACGCTCACGCTCAGTAGTGCGCTGACCACCAGCCAGACGATCGATCTGGGAGCCGGCAACGACAAGCTGACGCTCGCCTCGGCCGGAGGCACCGGGTCCGTCACCAATATCGAAACAATTGTCGGAGCCAGCGGCGCCGACCTGGTCACTCTGGGCGATGCGCTTGCCAGCGGCAGTCTCGATTTGGGATCGGCCAACGACTCCGTCACGATGGCCAACGGCACCAACAGCTTTTCGACATCCAACGTCGAAACGATCACCGGTGGCACGGGCGCGGACACGATCACCCTGTCCGCGGCCGTCAGCAACATCAGCACGGATTTCGGAGCCGGCAACGACACGATCGTCCTGGCCAACTCCGCCAACACCTTCTCGCTGTCGAATATCGAGACCGTGACAGGCGGCACCGCCGCCGACACCATCACCTTGGGTGCCGCTTACACCACCAGCATGACGATCGATCTGGCGGCCGGCAGCGATAAGGTGACACTCGCCAGTGTCGCCAATACCGGCTCTCTCGTGAATGTGGAGACGATCGTCGGTGGCACTGCCGCCGATACGATCACCCTGGGCGGTGGTGTCACCAACGCCAGCATCGACCTGGGCTCAGGCAGTGACTTGCTGACCCTGGCCAATGCCGCCAACAGTGCGACGCTGTCGAACATCGAGACGCTGACCGGTGATGCCGCGGCCGATACGATCACCCTTGGTGCGTCCATCAGCAGTGGCAGCATCGACCTGGCGGCCGGCAGCGACAAGGTGACCCTGGCTGCGGCCACCAACTCCCTGAGTCTCTCGAACGTCGAAACCATCACCGGCGGTACTGGGGCCGATACCGTCACCCTGAGCACCGCCTTCACCACCAGCCTGAGCGTCGATCTGTCCACCGGTAGCGATACGTTCCGACTGGCGGCCGGTTCCAATACCGGCACCGTCAGCAACGCTGAAACCGTGGTCGGCAATACCGGCGCCGACACGGTGACCCTGGGCGCGGCAATCACCACTGGCAGCGTTGATGGCGCGGCCGGCAACGATACTCTGGTGCTAGCCAGCGCGACCAACAGCCTGTCGGTCAACAACGTGGAAACCGTGACCGGGGCAAGCGGTGCCGATACGGTGACCCTGAGTTCCCTGCTGACCACCAGCTACACCGTCGATCTGGGGGATGCCAACGACAAGCTGACGTTCAGCAACGGCACCAACACCGGTTCCGTGACCAACGTGGAAACCCTGGTCGGTGGCACGGGCGCCGAGACCATCACTCTGAGCGCGGTGATCACCAATGCCAGCATCGATTTCGGCGCCGGCAACGATACAATTGTGCTCGCCGATGCCAGCAACGTCGGAACGATCTCCAATGCCGAAACGATCACGGGTGGCACGGGCAACGAAACCCTGACCCTGGGTTCCGCGCTGACCACCGGGTTGTCCATCGACCTTGGTACCGGCAGCAACAAGCTGACCCTGTCCAACAACGCCGGCACTGGCTCGGTCTCCAATGTTACAACCTTGGTGGGCGGTTCGGCGGCGGATACCGTCACCCTCAGCACCGCGGTCGCCACCGGCAGCATCGATGCGGCCGCCGGTACCGATGCGATCACCCTCGCCAACGGCACCAACGGTCTGTCCGTCACGAATGTCGAAACCCTGACCGGTGGAACCGGTGCGGACACGATCACCCTCGGTGCCGGTGTCACCAGCGTCAGTCTGGATCTCGGCGCCGGCAATGACACGGTCGTCCTTGCCGACGCGACCAACACGGCGACTCTGTCGAATATCGAGACCATAACGGGCGGCACCGGCGCGGAAACCCTGACCTTGGGTAGCGTGCTCAGCACCAGCGTGACAGTCGACCTGGCTGCTGGCAACGACAAGCTTACCTTGACGAACGGCACCAACACCGGATCCGTCGTCAATATCGAGACCCTGATTGGCGGCACGGGTGCGGACACCATCACCCTGGGCGCCGCGGTGACCAATGCCAGCCTCGACCTTGGTTCCGGCACCGATGCACTGACCCTGGCAGACGGCACCAACACCGCGACGGTCTCCAACGCCGAAACGATCACCGGGACCAGTGGACCCAACACGATCACCCTCGGCACCGCGGCCAGCAATGTCAGCGTCGATCTGGGCACCAGCAGCGACAAGCTGACCCTCGGCAACTTCGCCAACACGATCAGCATCTCGAACGTCGAAACGATCACCGGCGGCTCGGGTGCCGATACGGTGACGATGGGGTCGGCGTTGAGCGCCAGCGTCACGATCGACCTTGGCGCCGGGGCGGACAAACTGACCCTGACCAACGGCACCAATACCGGCACGATTTCCAATGTCGAAACCATCGTGGGGGGCACGGGTGCTTCGACCCTGACCCTGGGGCGCGGCGTGACCAATGCCAGCGTCGATCTTGGCGCCGGCAATGACACGCTGACGCTCGCGGCCGCAACCAACAGCCTCTCGATCTCGAATGTCGAGACGGTGACGGGTGCTTCCGGCGCCGACACGGTGACCCTGGGTGCGGTGCTGTCCACCAGCATGACGGTCGATCTGGCCGCCGGCAGCGACAAGCTGACCCTGGCCAACGGCACCAACACCGGATCGATCGTCAACACCGAAACGCTGGTGGGTGGCACCGGTGCCGATACCGTCACGTTCGCCGCCGCCGTCAGCAATGCGAGCATCAATATGGGCTCCGGCAGCGACGTGATCACCTTGGCCGACGGCACCAACAGCGGCACGGTCTCCAACACAGAGACCATTGTCGGTGGCACGGGTGCCGAAACACTTACCCTCGGCAGTGCCCTGACCACCAGTCAGAGCATCGATCTTGGCGACGGCAACGACACACTGACCCTCGGGACGGCTGGTGGCACCGGCAGCGTGACCAATGTGGAAACCTTGGTCGGGGCCGCGGGCGCGGATGTGGTCACCTTCGAAACGGTGCTCACCAGCGCCAGCATCAACGGCGCCGCCGGCAACGACAAGGTGACGCTGGCCGCCGGCACCAACAGCGCCACGGTTTCCTATGTGGAAACGATCATCGGTGGCACCGGTGCCGAAACCGTAACGTTGGGGGTCTTGGCCACCAACGCATCGGTGGACGCGGCGGCGGGCAACGATACGCTGACCCTGGCCAATGCCACCAATACGCTGTCGGTTTCGAACGTCGAGACCGTCACGGGGGGCACCGGTATCGATACTGTCACCTTGGGTGCCGTGCTGACCACCAGCATGACCATCGACCTGTCCTCCGCCAAGGACAAGCTGACTCTCGCCGCCGGCACCAACACCGGCTCGGTGGTGAATGTCGAGACCCTGGTTGGCAGCACCGGTGCCGATACCATCACCCTGGGCGCCGCGGCCACCGCCACCAGTATCGATCTGGGCGCCGGGACCGATGCCCTGACGCTTGCCACCGGCACCAACAGCCTCACGGTGTCGAATGTCGAGACCATCACCGGCGCGTCGGGTCCAAACACCATCCGCCTCGGTGTGGCGTCGACCAATGGCAGCATCGACCTGGGTAGCAGTACCGATACGCTGGTGCTCGCTGCCGGCACCAACGCCGTCACCGTATCGAATGTCGAGACCCTTACCGGTGGCACCGGCGCCGATACGCTGACCCTGAGCAGCGACTACAGCACCAGCATGACCGCGAATCTCGGCGCCGGGAACGACAAGATCACGTTCACCAATGGCACCAACACCGGTACTGTCTCCAACGTCGAAACCCTGGTGGGAGGCACCGGCGCGGACACGCTGACCCTGGGCGCGGCAATGACCAACGGCAGCGTCGACTTCGGTGCAGGCAGCGACACGCTGACCTTTGCCGTCGCCACCAACTCCGCGACGATCTCCAACGTGGAGACGATCACCGGTGGCAGCGGCGCCAGCACCGTGACCCTGGGAGCTGCATTGAGCACCAGCATGACTGTCGACCTGGCGGCGGGGAGCGACAAGCTGACACTGGCGAACGCGACCAATACCGGATCGGTGGTCAACGTCGAAACGTTGATCGGTGGGACCGGAGCGGACACCGTTACCTTGGGTGGAGCTGTCACCAACGCCAGTATCGACCTGGGTGCGGGGACTGACGCGTTGACCCTGGCCGCCGGCACCAACAGCGCGACGGTGTCGAATGTCGAAACCGTGACCGGAACCACCGGACCGAATACGATCCGACTGGGTGCGGCGATCAGTAATGGCAGCCTCGATCTCGGCAGCGGCAGTGACACGCTCACTTTCGGCAACTTCGCCAACACGGCCAGCGTGTCGAATGTCGAAACCCTCACGGGTGGGTCTTCGACCGACACTCTGACACTCAGTTCGGCCCTGAGCACCAGCATGACCACCGACCTGGCCGGGGGGAATGACAGGCTGACCTTGGGCGACGTCGCCAACACGGGCAGCATCAGCAACGTCGAAACCCTGGTTGGTGGGACGGATGTCGATACCGTGACCCTGGGTCGCGGCGTGACCAGCGCCAGCTTCGATCTTGGCTCCGGCAACGACACGCTGGCCTTCGCGGCGGCGACCAACTCGGCGTCGGTTACCAACGTCGAGACCGTCACCGGTGCCAGCAGTGGCGACACGATCACCCTGGGGTCGGTGCTGTCCACCAGCATGACCGTCGATCTGGCGGCCGGCAGCGACAAGCTGACCCTGACCAATGGCACCAACACCGGTTCGGTCGCGAACACCGAAACCATCGTTGGTGGCACCGGGGCCGACACCGTCACGCTGACCACCGCGATCAACAACGGGTCCGTCGATCTTGGGTCCGGCAGCGACACGCTGACCTTGGCCAACCAGACCAACCGCATTTCCGCGGCCAATGTCGAAACCGTGCAAGGGGGCACCGGCAACGACACCATCACCCTGACGGGCACCGCGGCCAAGACGGTGATCGGTGGGGCGGGTATCAACTTCATCACCGGCAGCACCGCCGCTGATACCTTCGTCTTCGATCAGGCGGCGACCGGCAACTACACGACGATCAACAACTTCAGCGCGGCAAACAGCGACCTGATCGGTCTTGATACGACCGGGAGCGCGACGCTCAGCGAGGATACCTACGACCTCGGCGGGGCCGGACTGACTGACGACACCAACATCGTCGACGTTGCCAATGCCGCGGCAAGAGTCGCCACGACATTGTCGACCGGTGGTTATGGCGGGTTCGTCTACCAGACCGATACCGGCGAACTCTACTACAACAGCACTGGTGCCTTTAGCGGCGGTGGTACCCTGGTCGGTGTCATCACCACCAACGGCACGACCCCCTGGACCTACGACGCATCGAAGTTCACGCAGGTGTAACGAGCATGATGGCATGACCGTCCGGGCTTCCTCCCCACACCATGCGTCGGCCGCCCGGACAGAAGCCGACGCCGCATTGATCGCCTGGCACCGCGGCACCGCCTCGCCCCAAAGCGTGGTGGGGCCGCTGTCGCGTGTCGCCAACTCCGCCGCCGATTACGCCAATCTGGGTGTCGTGCTGCGGGCGACGGGCGATCACGCGAAGGCCGAAATTGCCTATCGCCGAGCGATCGGGGTCGATCCCGGGTTTGCGGCGGCACACTACAATCTTGGCAATCTGCTTGGCGATGCGGGCCATCCGGACGCCGCCGCACAGGCTTACCGTGATGCTGTCCGTCACAAGCCGGACTACGCCGAAGCCTGGAACGGCCTGGGTATCGTTCGGCAACGACGGGCGGACCTGCCCGAAGCGATGGAGGCATTCCGGGCCGCGTCGCGCCTGGCGCCGAAATGGGCAGAGCCGCACACCAATCTTGGGGTCGCCCTGCTGGGGTTGGAACAATACGAAGCATCCCGCCAGGCATTCCTCGCAGCCCTGGTCGTCGACCCAACCTACGCCCTGGCTCATGGCAATCTCAGCGCCCTGCTTCTGCGTGCTGGACATCCGATCGCCGCGGAGGCCGCCGCGCGCGAGGCCATCGCCCGTATGCCCGGGGAGCATCGCTGGCTGTCCAACCTGGCGGTTGCGCTTCAAATGCAGGCCCGCCATCAGGAGGCCGAGGCCTGTTACCGCCAGGCGCTGTCCCTGCGTCCGAACTATGCCGGCGGGCACGGCAATCTTCTGTTCGCGCTGAACTATCGCGACGATCTTTCGGCGGCGGAGATCTTCGCCGAATACCAGCGATGGGACGCGACTCACGCCCGCCCGAAGCGGCCAGCCCAACCGGCCTACACGCTCGACAATCTGGCCAATCGACGGCTGCGCGTCGGCTATGTGTCCCCCGATTTTCGCCACCACGCGGTCGCGCTGTTCTCCGAACCCGTAATGGCCGCCCATGACCGCACCAGGATCGAGTTGTTCTGCTACGCCGAAGTCGTGGTCGAGGACGCAACGACCGCCCGCTTTCGCGCCTTGGCAGACCACTGGCGCCCGACCCTGGGCGTGAGCGATGAGGCGATGGCGGAGATGATCCGCCGCGACCGGATCGACGTGTTGGTCGATCTCGGCGGCCATACCTCCGCGAGCCGCCTGATGGTGTTCTCGCACAAACCCGCCCCGGTCCAGATCGCCTGGCTGCTGGGGCATGGCTACACGTCCGGCCTGTCGGCAATGGACGCGTTCCTGGCCGACGACCGCATGGCCCCGGATGGTGCCGAAGCCTATTTCAGCGAGGATCTCGTTCGTCTGCCCCGCATCCCGATCGCCTACCGACCGCCACCGGACATGCCGCCGGTCGCACCGCCGGCTTTCCTGGCGACCGGTCACATCACCTTTGGCCATTTCGGCCGTCCGGAGCGCCTGAACCAGCGCGTGATCGCCGCCTGGTCACGGATCCTGACACAAACACCGGGCTCTCGGCTGATCCTGAACAACCGGTCGTTCCAGGAGCCGGCCTTCCAGGACCTGTTCGCCTCCCGCTTTGCCGCACATGGTATCCCGCGTGATCGCCTGGACTTGATCTACACCAGCCCGCAGACCGCGACCTGGTCGGCCTATGGCACGATCGACATCGCGCTGGACCCGTTTCCGCATAATGCCGGTACGACGACCATCGAAGCCTTGTGGCAGGGCGTCCCTGTTGTCAGCCTGGCGGACCGGCCGAGCGTGGGGCGGTTCGGGGCATCGATTCTGGGAAGCGTGGGACTGGATGATTGGGTGGCGCTCGATGTCGACGCCTATGTCGCCCGCGCCGTCGGTGCCGCCACCGACCGGGACACGTTGGTCCGCCTGCGTGATGAACTCCGCCCACGCTTCGCCGCCTCACCGCTGCATGATGCGGTCGGCCTGGCCAGATGCCTTGAAACCACCTTTCAAACCATGCGGGAAAATGTCGCAATGGATAACCCGACCCGACTACGCGAACTGTTCCTCTCCGGCGATCTGTCGGGTGCCCGCGCACTCGCGGAACAAGTACTGGCGACCGAGCCAACCGATGCGCTGGCCGCCCACGTGGCCGGTCTGGTCGCCTATCAGGAATGCCGCTACATGGACGCGGACCGTTACCTGTGCATCACGACCGCCGCCTGCCCGGATGATCCCGAGCCGCATGCCAACCACTCGGCCATCCTGCGCAAGCTGGGTCGCCTGGCGGACGCCGAGGCCGCCGCTCGCAAGGCCCTGGTCCTGAACCCGGCCCGCAGCGAGACGCAGAACAACCTGGGCAATATCCTGCGTGACGCCGGTCGTTTCGAGGATAGCGGAGTCTGCTTCCAGGAAGCAATTCGCCTGGCCCCGACATTCGCGGATGCCTGGGCCAATCTGTCGTGGGTGCAGTCGCTGTGCGGGCGGGCGTTGGATGCCGAACACAGTGCTGGTCAGGCGATCCGTTACGATCCGACCAACCCGAACGGTCACAACAACCTCGGTCTGGCCCTGATGCGCCAGAGCCGGCTGCTTGAGGCCGAAGCGGCGTTGCGCCAGGCGCTGGCCCTGAAACCCGACTTCGCTCTCGCCCATAGCAACATCCTGTTCTGCCTGAACTATCGAGACGACATGACGCCCGAGGCGATATTTTCGGAATACCAACGATGGGACGAGGTCCACGCCCGTGCCCTGGCCCCTGAAAAGCCGGCTTTCGGCCTGGATCGCACCCCGGGACGGCGACTGCGGGTCGGCTATGTGTCCCCCGATTTCCGCACCCACGCAGTGGCTCTGTTCACCGAACCGCTGCTCGCCCAGCACGACCGATCCCAGGTGGAAATCTTCTGCTATGCCGAACTGGCGCAGGGCGACGCGACGACGGAACGGTTCCGCGCCGTGGCCGACCATTGGCGGCCGACCATCGGTCTGGATGACGCCGCGGTCGCGGAGATGATCCGGCAGGATCGGATCGACGTGCTGATCGATCTCGCTGGCCATACCGCGGGCAACCGTCTCCTCGCGTTCGCCCGCAAGCCTGCCCCGGTCCAGATCGAGTTCATGCTCGGTCACGGCTACACGTCCGGCCTGTCAGCGATGGACGCGTTCCTGTCCGATGTCGCGCTGACCCCACCGGGGTCCGACCCATTGTTCAGCGAGCGTATCATCCGCCTGCCGCGCATTCCCCTGGCCTATCTGCCACCGGCCGGTATGCCCGAGGTTGCCCCGCTGCCGGCCCGCGCCAATGGCCGCATCACGTTCGGCTATTTTGGCCGCACCGTCCGGCTGAACGACGCGGTGATCGAGGCGTGGAGCCGCATTCTGCATGCGGTCCCAGCCTCTCGCCTGGTGCTGAATAATTCGCCGTTCGCGGAACCTGCGGGCCGCGACAAGATGGCTGCCCGCTTCGCCGCCTTTGGCATTCCGCGCGACCGACTGGAGATGACATGCACATCGCCGCAGCTGCGCACCTGGGCGGCATACGGGGAAATCGACATCGCGCTGGACCCGTTCCCACACAATGCGGGCACCACGACGATCGAGGCCCTGTGGCAGGGCGTGCCAGTCGTTTCCCTGGCGGGCCGGCCCACGGTCGGGCGCTTCGGCGCGGCGATCCTGCAGTCGGTCGGGCTGGACGATTGGGTGACCGACAGTATCGACGCCTATGTCGCTCGCGCCGTTGCCGCCGCCGGCGACGTCGATGCATTGGAGCGTGTGCGCACCAACCTGCGGCCAAACTTCGCCGCCTCGCCGATGCACGATGCGCCGGGCCTGGCCCGCACGATGGAGGCCACCTATCGGGCGCTCTGGGATGCCTGGCGTGGCGCCGATGTGGCCTTGTTGCATAAGCAGTATTCGATGGGGGATCGCGACGGTGCAGCCACTACCGCCAACGCCATGCTGGAGCGCGATCCATCGCATCCCGATGCGTTGCATGTGTTGGCGGTCATCGCCTACCAGTCCGGCAATCCCGGCCATGCCATCGAGCTGCTCGAGCGGGCCCCGGAACGGGCGGACCTGCTGACCGATCGCGGGGTGATCCTGCGCGCCGCGGGCCGCTACCAGGAGGCTGAACGCTGCTATCGCCGCGCGTTGCTTCTCACCCCCGGTTTCATCCCCGCGCTCGGCAATCTCGGCAATGTATTGCTGGATCTCTCCCGATCGGCCGAGGCAGAAGACGCTTTCGCCCAGGCCCTGGTCGGCGCGCCCGACCAGCCCTGGCTCCTGCGTGGCAAGGCGTTGGCGCTGCTGACGCGCCAGGAGATGGAGGCCGCGGAACCCCTGCTGCGCCACGCCTTGTCGGTGGCGCCGAACGATGCGGAAGTGCATGAAACCCTGGGGGCGCTTCTGGGTCAGACGGGGCGGGTGATTGAGGCCGAGACCCATCATCGCGCCGGCTTGCCCGGACTGCGTGACAAGCAGCGCGGCTATGGGAACCTGGCGGTCGCGCTACAGGCGCAAGGGCGTCACCAGGACGCTGAGGCGACCTACCGCCAGGCGATCGCATTCCGGCCCAATTATGCCAGCGGGCACGGTAATCTGCTGTTCGCGCTGAACTATCGCGACGACCTCTCGGCCGAGGCGATTTTCGCCGAATACAAACGCTGGGACGCCCAGCACGCCTGCCCATTGATGCCGGCGATGCCGCGTTTCGATCTGGACCTGACGCCGGGACGACGGTTGCGGGTTGGCTATGTATCGCCCGATTTCCGCCGCCATGCCTCCGCCCTGTTCGCGGAACCGCTGCTGGCGGCGCATGACCGGTCGCGGATCGAGCTGTTCTGCTACGCCGAACTGACAGTGGAGGATGAGGCGACACGGCGGTTTCAGGCTCTGGCGGATCACTGGCGTCCGACCACGGGGATGCGGGACGAGGCGTTGGCGGAGATGATCCGGCGGGACCGGATCGACGTGCTGGTCGATCTCGCCGGCCATACTGGCAGCAACCGGCTGCTGACCTTTGCTCGCCGGCCGGCGCCGGTGCAGGTGGAATATATCCTGGGCCACGGCACCACCACGGGGATGTCGGCGATGGACGCGTTCTTCGCCGACGATGCCCTGGCGCCGCCGAACGCGGATGAACTGTTCAGCGAACGGTTGATCCGCCTGCCTCGGATCCCCCTGATCTATCAGCCACCGGCGGCGATGCCGCAGGTCACGGGGTTGCCGGCCCTCCTGTCTGGCCGGGTCACGTTCGGCTATTTCGGCCGGGTGGAGCGGGTCAACCAGCGTGTCATCGCGACATGGTCACGAATTCTGACATCGGTGCCAGGATCGCGTCTGGTGCTGAACAGCCTGCCCTTCATGGAGGCAGCATTCCGCGACCTGTTCATCGCGAAATTCGCCGAACACGACATCTCGCCCGATCAATTGTCCCTGGTGTGTACGAGACCGCAGAATGTGACCTGGGCCGCGTATGGGGAGATCGACATCGCGCTCGATCCGTTTCCGCACAATGCCGGTACCACCACGATCGAGGCCCTATGGCAGGGCGTACCGGTGGTAAGCCGCGCGGATCGGCCGAGTGTGGGACGGTTTGGGGCGAGCATCTTGGGGGCGGTGGGGTTGGGCGATTGGGTGGCGGGCGACGACGACGCCTATGTCGCTCGTGCAGTGGCCGCGGCGGCGGACCTGGACGCGCTGGCGGTTATGCGACTGGGGTTGCGGGCACGGGTCGCCGCGTCTCCGTTGCGCGACGCCGACGGACTGGCGCGTGCGGTCGAGGATGCCTATCGCGCCTTATGGGACGATTGGCGCGTGCGGGCGCAATTGCCGATCGCGGCGGAGTAGGGGCGTGCTGGTCGTCTCGCCCACGGCACGGATTTCCCCTCTGGCCGATATTGAGGACTCGATGCGCGGGTCACGGATCATCATCGAGGATGATGTGGTGATCGATTCCTTCGTGAAATTCAAACCGGCCGGGGGCTACGGCGACGTGGTGATCGGGCGCGGCACGGTGATCAACTCCGGCTGCGTGTTCTACACGGGTCATGGCATTCGTATTGGCGCACATGTGCTGATCGCGGCCAATTGCACGTTTGCACCGACCAACCATGAATTCGCCGATCCGGACCGGTTGATCCGCTCGCAGGGGTTTCAGCCCAGCCGGGGTGGGATCGTGATCGGCGACGATGTCTGGATTGGCGCCAATACGGTGCTGGTCGATGGCGCGCATGTTGGCACCGGCAGCGTCGTTGGCGCCGCCTCCTTGGTTCGGGGGGCGTTGCCGGATTTCTGCATCGCGGTGGGTGTGCCGGCGCGGGTCCGTGGGTGGCGCGGTGCGTCACCCGATGTGCCCGACCGGTTGGCGGCGTCGGACTGAAGCCGCCATGGAGCCCTGCCTTTTCACCGTCCTCGGCGCCGGCGGCACCATCGGCCGAGCGCTGACCGAGTATCTGCGAGGCCAGAAACATGCCGTGCAGGCTGTCGGGCGGCCTGATCTCCCTGCATTTCTGGTGTCCGGTCGTTCGGCCGGCCATGTCATCGATTGCATCGGTCTGACAGGCGATTTCCGCTCCCGCCCGTTCGACACCACCGAGGCGCATGTCGGGGTGACCGCGCGCTGCCTGGCAGGATTGAGTTTCGACTCGTTTCTGTTCCTGTCCTCGACGCGCGTCTATGCAAACGGTGTGACGACGCAGGAGAGTGCGGCGCTGTCGTGCCGGCCCGGCGATCCGTCAGATCTCTACAACCTGTCGAAATTGACCGGTGAGGCCCTGTGCCTGACCGACCCGCGGGCAACGACCCGCGTGGTGCGGTTGTCGAATGTCTTCGCAGCTGATCCCGGGCCGGACACGTTTCTTGGTCAGGTGTTGGCCGAAGGGCGAGCAACGGGGCGCGTGCGGTTCCGCCAGGGGGCGGGATCGGAAAAGGACTATGTCAGCCTGGACGATGTCGTCCGCCTGTTGCCCGCCATCGCACAACAAGGCCGGCACCGGATCTATAATCTCGCCGCGGGAACCAACGTATCCCATGGCCAGATCGCTGAGCTGCTGCGGGCCAGGTTCGGGTGGGACGTCGCGTTCGACCCAGGGGCGGTCGACGTCCGCTTTCGTCAGATGGAAATCACGCGGTTGAATGCAGAATTCCCGCCGCCGTTAAGGAATCTTTTAGAACATCTCGCCACACTGCCTCTCGGACAGGAGGCCCCATGCTCACGATCGACGAGGCAGGCGGTCGCGTTATTCTGCAACGAGCCGATGGCACGCGCGCAGAACACGCACTCGACACGCCAGATGCATTCGAAGCCGTCTCAGCCGCCTGGCTGCGGTGCGGCTGGGACGTAAAATACGTCTATGGGTTTAGCTGGATGGGACGTCCCATCATTCAGTTACCGGAAGACATGATCCGGATCCAGGAGGTGATCTGGCGGCTGCGACCCGATGTGGTGATAGAGACCGGCGTGGCCCATGGCGGCTCCCTGGTTTTCTACGCCGGGATCTTCGCCGCGATGGGCAAGGGTCGGGTCATCGGCATCGATATCGAAATCCGCCCGCACAACCGGGCGGAGATCGAGGCGCATCCGATGGCGTCCCGCATCATGCTGGTGGAAGGCAGTTCCATCGCGCCGGCGACGGTAGAGACCGTGCGTGCCGCGATCGAACCGGACGATACCGTCCTGGTGATCCTGGACAGCAACCACAGCCAGGCCCATGTGGAGGCGGAACTGGAGCATTACGCGCCATTGGTCAGCGCTGGTTCCTTTATCGTTGCCTGCGACGGAATCATGGCGCAGGTCGCCGGCGCCCCACGCACCGGTGCCGACTGGGGCTGGAACAATCCGCTATCGGCGATCGATACGTTCCTGGAGCGCCACCCCGAATTCACCATGGAAGAACCGGCGTTTCCGTTCAACGAGGGTAAGGTCCGCAATCGCGTGACCTACTGGCCAAGATGCTATCTGAGGCGACGCGCATGAAGGCGGTGATCCTCGCGGGTGGCCTCGGCACGCGGATTTCCGAGGAATCCCATCTGCGACCCAAGCCGATGATCGAAATCGGCGGTCGGCCCATCCTGTGGCACATCATGAACATCTACACCGTGCATGGTGTCACCGATTTCGTGGTCTGTCTTGGCTATCGCGGCCACATGATCAAGGAATACTTCGCCAACTACATGCTCTACGCATCGGACGTCACCGTCGATGCGCGCACCGGCGAAACCACCTACCACCAGAATTACGCCGAACCGTGGCGGGTGACATTGGTGGATACCGGCGCCTCGACAATGACCGGTGGCCGCCTGCGTCGCGTCGCGCGGTATCTTGATAGCGACGAAGCCTTCTGCATGACCTATGGCGATGGGGTCGCCGATATCGACGTCTCCAGCCTGATCGACTTCCACCACGCGCACGGGCGGATGGCGACCATCACCGCGGTCACGCCGCCGGGCCGTTATGGTGCCTTGAAAATCGCCGAAAATGACGACGTGCTGGAATTCGTCGAGAAGCCCCCGGGCGACAATGCCGTGGTCAATGGCGGGTTCTTCGTGCTGAACCCCGCCGTTATCGACCGGATTGAGGACGACGACACGCCGTGGGAGACCACGCCGCTGGAAAACCTGGCTCGCGACGGCGAATTGCGCGCCTTCCGTCACCCTGGCTTCTGGCAACCGATGGATACGCTGCGCGACAAAACGTCTTTGGAGGCCATGTGGTCTTCCGGCACCGCTCCCTGGAAGATCTGGAAGGATTGACCTGATGCCGGCGCCGCATCCCGATCCCGAATTCTGGCGTGGACGCCGCGTCCTGCTGACTGGGCATACCGGCTTCAAGGGAGCCTGGACAGCCTTGTGGCTGCATCGGATGGGGGCACGTGTGACCGGCATCGCCCTGCCTCCCGAGCAACCCAGTCTGTTCGCTCTGCTTGGGCTGGATCGGCTGATGGCCTCGACTTTCGTCGATCTGCGCGACCTTGCCGCCCTGACTGATGCGATCAAGGCGGCCGATCCTGAAATCGTCCTGCATATGGCCGCGCAACCTTTGGTGCGGCGGTCTTTCGCAGAACCTATCGAGAGTTTCGCGGTCAACGTGATCGGCACCGCGCATCTTCTGGACGCGTTGCGCGAGGTCCCTGACCTGACCACGGTCCTGGCCGTCACCACCGACAAGGTCTACCACAACGACGAAAGCGGCCATCCTCACCAGGAGCACGACCGGCTCGGTGGCCGCGACCCCTACGCCGCGTCCAAGGCCGCGTGTGAGATCGTGACCGCGTCCATGGCGCATAGTTTCCTGGCACCCCGAGGGGTTGCCGTCGCCACCGCGCGCGCCGGCAACGTGATCGGCGGCGGCGATTTTGCCGCGGATCGGCTGATCCCGGATGTCGTGCGCTCCGCCCGGTCTGGCCATCGCCCGATCCTGCGCAACCCTGGGGCGACCCGCCCTTGGCAGCATGTTCTGGACTGTATTTGCGGCTATCTGATCTATACGGCCGCATTGGCGTCTGGCCGCAGCCTGCCGCCCGCGTTGAATTTCGGTCCCGGGGACGGCGAGCCGGCCACGGTGGGCAAGGTGGCGGATGCCATGCTCTCGGCCTTGGATGCGCCGTCCTGCTGGACCCATACGGCCGATACAGGGATGCCGGAAACGCAGGCCTTGGTGCTGAATTCGGGCCTGGCGCGCCGCACGCTCGGTTGGACCGACCGTTTGTGTGGCCAATCCATGATCGATGTCACCGCGTCCTGGTACCGTGCCTGGGCGCTCGGCGATGACATGGCTGCCTTTACCCTTGCCCAGATCACTGAATATGAGGCGCTGCCATGATCGGTCATTCCTGTCGTCTCTGCGGCGCACCGCTCACGCGCAGTCTGGTCGATCTGGGTGAGACCCCGCTGGCCAATGCCTATCCGACGCTGGAACAGGCCCGCCGCGGCGAGGACCGATGCTATCCTTTGCATGCCAGGGTGTGTGATTCCTGCTTGCTGGTGCAGGTCGATGAGGTCGTGTCGCCGGACGCTATCTTCAGCGACTATGCCTATTTTTCATCCTACTCCACCAGTTGGGTGGAGCATGCCCGTCGCTATGCCGAGGCAATGATAGAGCGATTCAACCTCGGAACGGGTTCGCTGGTGATGGAGGTCGCCTCCAACGACGGCTACCTGCTGCGGCATTTCCATGCGGCTGGAATCCCGGTTCTTGGGATCGAGCCCGCCGCGAATGTCGCGGCCACCGCGCGTGCGATCGGTATCCCGACCGAGGTGGCGTTCTTCGGTGTCGATACGGCCATGCAGATCGCGACCAGGCATGGCAGCGCCGATCTTGTCGCGGCCAACAACGTGCTGGCCCATGTTCCGGATATCTTCAGCTTCGTCGCCGGATTTTCCGCTATCTTGCGTCCGAATGGTGTCGCGACCTTCGAGTTTCCTCATCTGCTGAATCTGATCGAGCAGGTTCAATTCGATACGATCTATCATGAGCATTACTCCTACCTGTCCCTTCTGGTGGTGGAACGGGTGTTGCGGTCGACCGGATTGCGAGCGTTCGACGTCGAGCGCATCCCGACCCATGGCGGGTCGTTGCGGGTTTACGCGTGTCATGCCCAGGGGCCACATTCCACGCATTCTCGGTTGCGCGCGTTGCGTGTGGCGGAGGCCAATGCTGGTCTGGATCGGGCGGACACCTATGACCATTTCGGGCCCAAGGTTGCCGCCGTGCAGGCGGGATTTCGGGACTTCGTCGCGCATCGGAAAGCGGCTGGGCGGCGGGTCGCCGCATACGGGGCGGCGGCGAAGGGCAACACGTTCCTGAACAGTTGCGGGATCACCGAGCGCGACATCATCTGTGTGGCGGACCGCAATCCGGCCAAACAGGGGCGGCTGCTCCCGGGTAGTCATGTCCCGATCGTCCCGCCGGAGGTTCTGGCCGATACCGGGGCGGATGATCTGATCATTCTGCCTTGGAATATCGCGCCGGAGATCGCGGGTCAGCTCGTTGACCTGCGCAAGATGGGCACGCAATTCTGGACAGCTTGCCCGACGATGCAGCGGGTGTAGGGCCTGATCGGCCTCAGCGAATTCGTGTCAGATCGTGGCTATCGATCCTGAAATAGCGAATGTCACGTTCCCCGTTTCCTGAGCAGGTGAACCCGCTCGACGGCGCGCCGCTACAAGGTCCGGAGTACAGCCCAGACATGCTCCACCTGAGCGTCGGTCAGTTCGGGGAACAGTGGCAGGCTCAGGACTTCGGTTGCCGCGCGTTCGGTGTGGACGCAGCCCGATGGTCCCATCGCTACCCGACCGCGATAGGCGGGTTGCAGATGGACAGGCATGGGGTAGTGAATCCCGGTCGCGACACCCGCCGCGCGCAGGCGGGCTTGCAGTGCGTCGCGGTCCGGCACGCGCACGACATACAGGTGGAAGACATGTTCGGCATCGGGCCTGCGCGCGGGCGGGGTCAGGCTGGTTCCGGTCAGCGCCGCGTCATAGGCTGCGGCAATGGTTTGGCGGCGCGCGTTGCCAGCGTCCAGGTGCGCCAGTTTGACGCGCAGAATCGCCGCTTGCAATTCGTCCAGCCGACTGTTCACGCCGATTGCGTCGCTGATATAATGCTTGTGCCAGCCATACTGGCGCAGCGCTCCGATCTCAGCCGCGGCGACTGGATCGCGGGTGACCACCGCGCCCCCGTCACCCAGAGCGCCCAGGTTCTTGGTTGGATAGAAGCTGAACGTGGCCGCGTCGCCAAACGTGCCGACACGCTTGCCGTGCAGCCTGGCGCCGTGCGCCTGAGCACAATCCTCGACCAGGGCGGCACCATGGCGCTGGCAGGCCGCGATGATCGGATCCAGGTCGGCGGACTGACCATACAAGTGTACCGGCAACACAGCCCGGATCGGTGGCAGGCCCGGGGGTGGTTGGTCCAGCACCTGCGCCAATTCCGCCGCATCCATGGTATAGTGAAGCGGATCGATGTCGATCAGCACTGGTGTCGCCCCCACCATCTCGATCGCCGCGACGGTCGCGACCGCGGTGTGAGACACGGTCGCGACGGCAGACCCCGGGCCGATACCCAGGCCGCGTAGGGCCAAAGCGATCGCGTCGGTGCCATTGCCGCAGCCAACGGCTGAACCAGCACCGAGCCAGGCGGCGAACTCGGCTTCGAAAGCGCGGACTTCCTGTCCCAGGATATACCAGCCCGAGGCCAATGATCGCGCGACGGCAGCATCAATCTCGGTCTTCAGGGCCTGATAGCCGGCGCCCGGATTGGCCTGGGGCACCATTGTCGTTCCGCTCATGTCTTATGTCCTATCACAGATAGTCCGCCAGACGGGGACGGTACCAAGCCAAGGTCCGCTCGATGCCCTCTTCCAGAGTGACCGTCGGCGCCCAGCCGGACGCCGCGCGGAATGCGCTGTCATCGGCATGGTAGCTGCCGATGTCTATACTGGCGCGGTCAGCCGGGAATTCTCGTGTCGTGTAGGTCGCCGACGGGCCGGCCAGGCGGACCATCATGTCGGCCAGTTCGGTCAAGGATGCCGGCGGGGAACCACCGATATTGTAGATATTGCCATGGCACGCCTGGGTTTCGGCGGAGCGGATGAAGGCTTCCGTCACGTCATCCACATAGGTCATGTCGCGCAACTGCGACCCGCCCCATACCTCAAACGGGCGCCCTTCCAGCACGCAGCGGATCCAGATGCCCAGGAAGGTTTGGCGCGCGTCGCGGATGCGCAGACGGGGGCCATAGCAATTTGTCAGTCGCAGCGACACGACCGGTCGGCCGCGAACGCGGTTTTCGAGCATCCAGTACTGCTCGCCCGCAAATTTCGACACGCCGTTGGCATCGGGGGGAGCAACGGGCTGGGACTCATCCACAGGCAGCTTTCGTGCTCGCCCATAGAACTGCCGAGTGGAGGCATGCACCACGATCGCGTCCGCCGCGGCCTCACGCGCGGCCTGGATCAGGCGCACCTGGGCCACCGCGTTGACCGCGATGTCGGCCAGCGGATCAGCCTGTCCGCCCATATGGCTGGTTTGGGCGGCCAGATTGAAGATGGCGTGGGCCCCCTCACACAACGGCCGTAAATCGATCTCCCGGATGTCGCCGCGCACCAGTTCGACCCCCGACCCGTCCAGGTTGCGGGGATTGGCGCCACCCCCGAACAGGAACCCGTCGAGGGCGATGACCTTGGCGCCGCGTTGCGCCAGAGTATGGCAGAGATTGGCGCCCAGAAATCCGGCACCGCCGGTTACCAGCACCCTGCGACCTGTCCAGTCCATGGCCTCTCCTTTTGCTGTGCCAGTGTGTAAGCGCGAATGAAGGCGAGACTATGCTGGATCGCGGGGTGAATTGTGGCCGCGTTCGGGTGGTTCGAGGATCCGACTGTCGGGTCCGGCGTTGCGCATGATTTCACTGAATCCGAACAGAAGCATCAGGATCCCGCACACGACTTCCATCCCGGTCAGGGCCCGGACCAGCAGGGTTGTGGGGGACAGATCGCCGAATCCGAGCGTGGTGATGGTTACCACGCTGTAATACAACGTATCGGCGAAGCGGACCCGATAGGGGTCGCCATGCAGGGTGAATTGCGGCACCGGCGTGGTCAGGTCCGCGATGCGGTACAGGCAGGCGAAGACGACGATCAGCAGCCCATAGAAGGTCAGGAAAGCCAGCATCGGCATCAGCAGCCGGTCCAGACGCGCGGCGACGGATTCGAATACGATGGCGACGTCAACGACGACGAGCACGACATCGTGCACCGCGATGACGACGAAGAGCGTAATCAGTCCCATGGCACCAAGCAGGGCCAGTCCCTGGGCTTGCGGCCCCAAATTCTGTTCCGGCAACGCGAAGGAGGCCGCCCCAACGGCCATGGTCGCAAACAACCATCGGCTGAGTGCCGGGAATCGCTCCAATTCCCGCAGCTGACGGGCCCGGATCAACCGATACAGCGATCGACGACGGGCAAAGCAAATTGTCAGAAAGCCCAACACGGGCAGGGCGAGCGAGGCCAGCATAAAGGGCCGGGGAGCCTGCGGGAAATTGGCGGCCCGGAAGAATTCAAACAGGCAAGCATAGATCGCGAGGAAATTGGCGAGCGCCATGCCAAAATGAGCACCGCCCGGAAACAGCAGATAGAAGAAGCCGAATCCGATGGTCGATACGGCGATGGAGACCACGGTAACGACCCAATCCGCTCCGGTCGCGACCGCGACGAGGCCGACCAAGCCGACCGTAAAGACAATCGAACGCAGCCAATGCACGTCCAACGCCACTCGGCGGGAGCGAAGGCGGTCCCACGCGGAGGGGCGCTTCGTCAGCGTCTGTTTCACGGCAGCGCGGCGATCCCGGTGATTTCGACCCGCCAGCGCGGATCGACCAGTTTTGCCTCCACGGTGGCGCGGGCGGGTGGATTGGACTGATCCAGCCAAGCATCCCAGGCCGCGTTCATCCCTCCAACATCGCGAATATCAGCGAGAAAGACCTGGCAGGAGATCAACCGGGACTTGTCGGTGCCGGCTTCGGCCAGCAGCGCGTCGATCTGGCGCAGGATGTCGGCGGTCTGTCCTTCAGCGTCCAGGCTGGGGTCGTCGGCGACCTGCCCCGCCAGATAAACCAGCTTGCCGTGCACGACAGCGCCCGACAGGCGCCCTTCCGGCTGCAATCTGCTAATCGTCATGTCGCCCCCTCGTCCAGTCGGTACCAGCTTATCCGATTTGCCGCCTGTCGCGCAGCAGGCTTGCGTGCGGGCCAAGTATCAAGCTGACAGCCCAGAGTGCGCCCGCAGTCAGGACGATCGCCGGGCCGGCTGGGACGTCCAGATTGAAAGCCACGGTCAACCCGCCAACCGATGACAGAATGGCGAGCACTACCGCCATGGTCATCTGTCCGGATAGTGAATCAGACCAATGTCGAGCGGCGATTGCGGGCAACATCATCAGTCCAACTGCCATCAATGTGCCGAGTGCGACGAAGCCCGACACCACGCACAGGACGACAAGGGCGAGGAAAGAAAGGTGCCAGATCGCGCCGTGCCCTCCGGTGGCGGCCATGAAGCCGGGGTCCAGACTCTCAAGGATCAAAGGCCGCCATATGATTGCCAGTCCGAACACCGTGACCGTCGCAACCCCTGCCATGCCGAACAGCGCCGCGTCATCAACCGCGAGCACGCTGCCAAACAACAGATGGGTCAGGTCGATGCCGCGCTGGCTGGACACCAAAGCCACCCCCGCGGCCAGGGCGATCAGGTAGACGCCAGCGAGTTGGCTATCCTCCCGCCCCCCTGTACGGCGGGACAGGAACCCGGCGAGCAGGGCGATGGCCAAACCCGCCAGCACGCCCCCGAACCCCATCGCATACACCGACAACCCACCGACCATGGCCCCGAGGGCGATGCCCGGCAGCACGCCATGTTGCATGACATCGCTCATGAGACTCATGCGGCGGAGAACCAGAAACACCCCCAGCGGCGGTGCTGCAACCGACAAAACCAGACACCCCGCCAGCGCTCGGCGCATGAACGGCAAGGTGAAGGGATCGAGAACCAGGTCGAACATGACCGACCGTGATCAGTCGGCGTGCTGGTGTCGCGGCGACCAGCTGGGCCGGGACGATAGGCCGGCGCGGTGGCGGTTGACTTCCGTCAAGGTCGCGGCCGTGGTGCCCCAGACCGGCGGCTCGCACAGCATCAACGTGCGCAGAAAGGCGTCGTGCACCAGGTCAAGATCATGCAGCACGGTCACGATGGTGCGGCCTTGAAGATGCCAAGTGCGCAGGATCGCCAGCAGGTCGGTCAAGGTTGTCGAATCGACGGCGCTGAACGGTTCATCCAACAGCAGCACCGGAGCGTCCTGCACGATCATCCGGGCGAAGAGGACACGCTGGAACTGTCCCGCCGACAGGGCGCCGATCGGACGTCGGCCGTGATCGTGCATCCCAACGGAGGCCAACGCCTGCTCCGCGGTGTCCAGATGCGACGGCCCGATGGCACGAAACGGGCCGAGCCGCGCGGTCATGCCCAGGGCGACGACATCACGGCAGGTGATGGGAAAGGAGCGATCCATCGCGCTGGCCTGGGGCAGCAGGGCGATCTGGTGTCGGGCCAGGCCACCCCGGTCGATCCTACCTCGTGCCGGTGCGTGCAACCTGGTGAGCGCACGCAGCAATGTGGTCTTGCCGGAGCCATTCGGGCCGATCAGCGCGGTCAGGCTACCCGGCGCAAACACGCCCGACAGATCGCGAATGATGTCGCGCCGCCCATGCCGCAGGGTGACCCGGTCCAATGTAATGGGGGGTGGCGTCATCGCAACGCCCAGGCCACAGCGATCCAGACGACAAACGTCAGACACCCCGCCAGGGCAAGCCTGGCACCAAGACCTGCGGTCGGGGCGAGGGGATCGTTCATGCTATCTTATAACATACCAACTCAGTCGAAGAAAGGGGAGGTGCGCCGAGGCGGCGGCGTCCCTATGAATGTTCCAAGATGACCGATTCCGATCCAGACCGCGCCGCCCGCCGCAGCTTGACCCGTCATCGGGCTTTCGCGACCTCCTTGCTGATCCTGATGGGCGGGCTGACGCTCGGAAGTTATGCACTGCCTCCCGGCTACTGGACCGATCTGTTGCAGGCGGCTGCCAAGGCTGGATTTGTCGGCGGAATTGCGGATTGGTTTGCCGTGACGGCCCTATTTCGCCATCCGCTGGGCATACCAATTCCGCATACCGCCATCATCCCGGCGCAGAAGGAGCGGCTCGGCCGAGCGCTGGGGCGGTTCGTGGCGACGCATGTGTTCACAACGAAGGAAGTGGCGGGTGTCTTGGCGCGCCTGGATCTGCCGGGGATTTTGCACCGGTACCTCGCGGATCCTGTTTCGGCTCGCCCCGCTGCGACTGCGCTGGCCGGTATGGTGCCGCGTCTGCTGGCGACCGTGGAGGATGGGCGTGCTCGCCGGATGCTCGCCCGTTTGGTGCCGCGCATCCTGGGCGGCCCGGCTTCCGGACGGATTGTAGCGCGCGCCTTGCACGGATTGGTGGATGGCGGACGGCACCAGGAGGTGTTTGGGTTCGTGCTGGAGCAGCTAAAAACCATCCTGGCCAGCAAGGAGGACGCGCTGCGGGCGGCGATCGAGGAGCGGGTGCGTGAACAGGGCGGGCGTTTGGTGGGATGGGCGCTAGGGGCCTCGGTGGCGCGCCGGGTCCTGGGGCTGATCAACGCCGAACTGGAGAAGATGGGGCCCGATGGGTCGGATCTGCGGGCCGCCTTCGACGAGTGGATCCGCCGAGAGATCGATCGGCTGGAAAACGACCCCGCCCGTGCCGCGGACCTGAGTGCCGCGATCCGCCAGTTCGTCTCGCATGAGACCATGCAGGCCTGGTTCTGGGATGTGTGGGCGCGCATGCGAATGGCGATGGAAGCGGATGCCGCGAAGCCGAATGGTCGGACGGTTGCCTTCCTCGAAGGGGCGTTGGCCGATCTGGGTGCGAAACTGGAAGCCGATCCAACCGCGCGTCAGGCGGTACAGGTTGCGGCCGAGGGGGTGATCGGGCGGGTGCTACCATCGGCGCAGGAACACCTGTCAGGCTTTATCGCGACGGTCGTGGGTGGTTGGGATACCGTCACGCTGGTGGAGCGGCTGGAGCTACGGGTTGGTCCAGACCTGCAATATGTGCGCATGAACGGGACGCTGGTGGGATTCCTGGTCGGTGGCGCGCTGTTCGCGGTGCTGGAGGCGGTGTTCGGGCACGTGGCGTTCTGATCTGGGCGTTCTGATCTGGGCGTTCTGACCTGGGCGTTCTGACCTGGGCTTTCCGGATTGGGCGTTTCGACCCGGGCGTTCTGACGGCGGGCGTTTGACGGCTGGGGGCCATGGGTCCGTCCCACTGCCCATGCGATCGGTGTCAGGTCTTTCAGCCGCCTGTCCAAGGATGTCGACACGATCGACAGGTTTCAGCGACTTCCGGGGCAGGGGGCCTGGGGCTCGACGAACCTGAATCAACCGCGCGATCGTAAACCTGGCGAGGCAAGGTCGGCGGCTTCCATGCGGATCGCCGGTTCTCCCTGACGCGGTGCCTCGACGAGCCCGACGATGGCGGCATGTAACCCGGCACCGTGCAAGGCGGCCAGGCAGGCTTCGGCGCGGCTTCCGGGAACACCTGCCAACAGCCCACCTGACGTCTGCGGATCGACCAGCAACGCGCCGAGCAGTCCGAAATCCTGGCTTTCCGCCAAGATGCGTCGGTTCTCCGGTGCCAAGGTGCTTTCCACGCCGGCCGCCGCCAGTTCCAGCGCGCCGGGAAGTGCGGGGATCGCCTCCGGCCACAGCACGGCGGCGGCCCGCGATGCGCGCAGCATCTCGGTCAGGTGACCGGCAAGGCCGAACCCGGTGACATCCGTGCAACCGGTAGCGCGATGTGCCAGCAGGAGGCGCGCAGCGGCGGCGTTAGTAGCGCACATCTGCGCAATGGCGGCGAGCAGCCATGTGGCTCGGGTCAGGCCGCGCATATGTCCGGCCAGGAGTATGCCGGTGCCCAGCGGCTTGGTCAGGACGAGTGAGTCTCCCGGTTTCAGGCCCGATTTCCGCAGCAATTTGTCGGCGTTCGCCAGTCCGGTGACCGCGAATCCCAGTGATGCTTCGTTGGCTTCGGCGGAATGTCCCCCGACCAGGGTGCAGCCATCGGCGTTCAACACCTGGGTTGCGCCTTGTAGCATGGCTGCCAGTTCGGTCCGCATCTTCGTGCCGGAAGCATAGGGCACGGCAGCGACGGCCAAAGCGGTCCAGGGACGCGCGCCCATGGCATGAAGATCGGAGAGGGCGTGAGCGGCAGCGACCTGGCCAAACAGGAATGGATCGTCGAGAAACGCACGAAAATGGTCAACCGATTGAACCAATACCTGACCAACGGGCACTTTCAGCACCGCGGCGTCGTCAGGCTCATCCAGGCCAATCAGCAGGTCCGGGTTGGTGGTGCGTGGCAACGACGCGAGCGCGCCAGCCAGCACCTCGGCACCCACCTTGGCACCGCAACCACCACAGCGCATCGGATCCGTGGGATCGGCCGGCATGCGCATGGACTGATACATTCGCATCCATCGCCGATCGATCCAGTCCTTGGCGCGCCAGACCCATCCTCCCGACACCGCGATACCGTTGCGCCAGGCTACGGCACGGTTCCCGCCCAGGCCCAGGATGACCAGCGCGTCACGCTGCGGACGCCATGGGCGCGCTGGCTTCCCCCGGGCAGCGTGGCGCAGGTTTTCCGCCAGGGGCCCGCCGGCGCGGACTGCCCAGACCCCGGCCTTGGGACGAGGATTGCCCTCCAACGCCGCACAATCCCCGGCGGCGAAGACGAAGGGATGGCTGACGCTGCGCAGCGCGGCATCGACGCGAATACAGCCGATCGGATCGCAGGCAAGGCCGGATTCGGCCAGGAAATCCGGGCCCTTGACCCCGGTCGCCCAGAGCGCGACCGCCACATCCAGCTCGCTGCCGTCGGAAAGCGGCAGCATGTTTCCGCTGAGCGGGCCGGCCATGACCGCATTCGTCAGCTCGATACCCGCGTCGGTGAGGGCCGACCGGACGGTGCGGCGCGCGGAATGGGGGGCGGCCGGAAGCGGTTCGGTGGATTGAGAGACCAGCACCAGACGGAACCGGCTCTTGAACCGATGGGCCAGAGCCAGGACCAACTCGACGCCGGCTGGTCCTCCGCCGATCACCGCGATGCGGGCGCCGTCCGGAAGGGTCAGTTCCAGGTCCATGAGCCGGTCCAGAAACTGCCCGATCGGTTTGACCGGAATGCCGCCGCCGTCCGGAATGGCCGGAATCCCGCCGACATCGATCGAAAGCAAGTCGAATGACAGGTCCGGACGACCGACCACGGTGATCGTGCGATCGGCCAGATGCAGCGCCGTCGCTTCCGCCAGGATCAGCCGGGCACCGGCGGCAGCAGCCAGGGGGGCGAGATCGATATGGGCTTGGTCCGCTGAGTAATCGCCTCGGATCAATCCGGGCATCATGCCGGAGTAGGGTGTTTCCGGCTCACGGCCGATCACCGTCAGGCGCACCCCGGGTTCCGGCCGGATGGCGAAGCGCCGCATGACCTCGACGTGGGCGTGTCCGGCACCAAGAAGCACGATATCGGTTTCAACCGGTCCGTTGCGTTGCATTCACCCATCCTACAGGCTTGCCGCGAGTCGTGTTCTTGGCCACGATACGTTGCATGACATGGTCCATTCTTGCGCGCGATCCCGCGACCGGTGCCATCGGCGCCGCGGTGGCTACGCGCTTCTTCGCCGTCGGGGCTCTCGCGATCCATGTGGAGGGGCGCGTCGGCGCGCTTGCAACCCAGGCGCTGATCAATCCGATGTATGCGGTGCACGGCATGCCGCGGCTGCGCGCCCGGGAGGCGCCGGAGGCCATCGTCGCCGCTTTGCTGGCGGACGATGCGGGGCGAGATCATCGGCAGGTCCATATCCTGGACGCCACCGGGCGGATCGCCTCGTTCACCGGGCAGCATTGCGTGTCCTGGTGCGGTTCTGTGCGAGGCACCGACGTGTCGGTCGCCGGCAACATGCTGGCCGGACCAGAGGTCGTGCAACATACGCTGGATGCGTTCCAGACCGCTGGCGGCTCGTTTGCAGAGAGGCTGCTGACGGCGTTGGAGGCAGGAGAAGCCGCGGGGGGTGACAAACGCGGCAAGCAGTCTGCCGCGCTTCGCGTATGTACGCGTGACCCCTATCCTGACCTGGATATCCGGGCTGACGACCATCCGGATCCGATCCGGGAATTGCGGCGACTGCATGGTGTGAGCCAGGAGCGGTTCGCGGCGTTCCGACAATTCCTTCCCGGCGCGGACAGTCCCTGCGGTGTCTTCGACCGTGCGGTGATTGAGGCCGGAATCGTGCGACACAACGCTGGTTGACCTGTGCGGAAGGGGCGGGGCTTCCGCCCCGGGCCCCGACCAAGGCCCCGCCCCGGGCCCCCC
>Ga0082335_1000343_pt1 | contig 119884 bp, 133 predicted proteins | sample Subgrocontami58m_FD_72375 | JGI IMG/M metagenome (GOLD analysis project Ga0082335, IMG submission 72375) | Subsurface groundwater microbial communities from S. Glens Falls, New York, USA - GMW37 contaminated, 5.8 m (SPADES assembly) (version 2) ... | reverse complement strand
AGATAGAATCGAGGCTCCTTAGCTGATTATTTGCTAAAGCCCTACCGGCAAAGTTCTGTTTCAATATAGGTAAATCTTCTTCTAAAAAAGCATCAAATAACTTAACAGCTTTCTGGTAGACTTCAAAATCTTCAACACTTTTTATTGTTTTTTTCAACATCTCGCTACTTGCTACCCTCTACTTGCTACTTTATCATTCAGTCTTTTTTAAGTTAAGAATCTTCTCGGGTCAGTAATTTTTCCGGTTATTACACTGGCAGCAACCGTTGCCGGCGATGCCAGATAAATGAAGGCGTTGGGATTTCCCATTCTGCCTTTAAAATTCCGATTTGCCGTAGAAATGACATTTTCCCCGTCAGCCGGGACGCCGTTGTGAGTACCAACGCAAGGCCCGCATCCGGCAGCCACCATAACTGCGCCGGATTTTACCAGGGTTTCAATCAGCCCTAGCTTTAGGGCCTCAAGGTATATCGAACTGCTTGCCGGAGCAACTATAAATTTTATTCCTTTTGCGACAACTCTTCCTTTAAGGATTTTGGCCGCAATTTTTAAATCTTCCAACCTTCCGTTAGTGCATGTGCCCAGATATCCTTCTTGTATAACCTTACCTTCTAATTCCCCTATTGGCTTTGCGTTATCGGGGCTATGCGGCGCAGAAACAATAGGAGAAATTTTAGAAACATCTATTTCTATTTCCTGCGAATATTTGGCATTTTTATCTGCCTTAACAGGATTGATTTTTGACTTGGTGCGTTTTTTGAGCCAGCTAAGGGTCTTTTTGTCTACAGGCAAAAATGCGCATTTTGCGCCGACTTCAACCGCCATATTGGCTATTGTGAAACGGCCGTCCATATCCAGATTATCTATTGCCGGGCCGTAAAATTCAATAGCCTTGTAAGTTGCGCCGTTTGCTCCTAAGAAACCCGTAACATAAAGAACAAGGTCTTTAGCAAAAACCCCTCGTCCGAGTTTGCCTTTTAAATTAATTTTTATTGTCTGAGGCACCTTGAACCAGTTCATACCGCTGGCAAGAGCAATCGCCAAATCAGTTGAGCCTACGCCTGTTGATAAGGCTCCTAAAGCCCCGTATGTGCAAGTGTGAGAATCTGCTCCTAATACCAGGTAGCCCGGAAGCACTAATCCGTATTCAGGTATAATCTGATGGCATACGCCGCAACCTATATCAAATAAATCAACGCCTTCTTCTTTCGCAAAGGCGCGCATCTTGGAATGAACCGCGGAAACGCCAAGATTGGGGCTGGGGCTATTGTGGTCAACAACCATGCAAAATTTATTTTTATCAAAGACCTTTGGTTTACCTAATTCTTTAAATCTGTCTATTATTATACTGCTTGTGCCGTCCTGGCCAAAACAAAAATCAATTTTAGCCAAAACAAAATCATCCGCGTAACAATCAGAACCGGAATGTTTACTTAAAATTTTTTCAGCTATGGTCTGCGGACGTTTGCTCATGTGTTTTTCTCTATCCAACCCTTAATCCTGTTTACGCCTTCAAGTATGTCTTTTTTGCTCGTGGCAAAACTTAGGCGAACGTGGGTTTTCGAACCAAAGCTTTCCGCAGGGATAACCGCAACAAAACAATCGTCTAAAAGCCTTGCAGCAAAATCAGCCGGGGTTAATTTCAGCTTGGATATGTCCACAAAAGTATAAAAAGCGCCCCTTGGCTTAAAGACTGATAGTTTCGGGATTTCTTGCAGCTTTTCAACTAAGATGTCTCTTCTCGAAGCAAATTCGTCTATGAAAGGTTTAAGGTCGCTATCAGGAATATTTAAGGCTGCTAAGGCTCCCTTTTGGCTTATTGAAGTCGGATTACTTGTGGAATGGCCTTGCAAGGTAGCGATTTTTTTAGCTATTTCCTTCGGCGCACCCAAGTAACCGATTCTCCAGCCGGTCATAGAATAAGTCTTTGAAACACCGTTAACAGTAATTGTCCGGTTATAGATTTCGTTACCTAAAGAAGCTATGGAGAAATGTTTCTCTGCGCCATAAATCAATTTTTCATATATCTCGTCGCTGATTACATTTAGATCATGCGTAACCGCAATAGCGGCAATTTTTTCCAATTCAGCCTTAGAATATACTACGCCTGTAGGGTTTGACGGGCTGTTTATGATTATGGCTTTAGTTTTTTTAGTTATGAGCTTCTCTAATTTTTCAAAATTGATCTTAAAATCTTGAGATTGAAGACTGGTGAGTATGATTGGCTTTCCGCCCGCAAGATTGACCATCGCCGGGTAGCTAAGCCAATAGGGAGAGATGATGATTACCTCATCCTTAGGGTTGATAATTGCCTGAAGGGTATTGTAAATGCTGTGCTTGGCGCCGCAGGAAACAATAACTTGTTCCGCGGCGTAGTCTAAGTTGTTATCTTTTTTGAATTTTCTGGATATGGCTTCTTTAAGCTCCGGCGTGCCGCTTTCCGGGGTGTATTTAGTGAAGCCTTCCTGGATTGCTTTTATCGCGGCGTCTTTTATTATTTGCGGGGTATCAAAATCAGGTTCGCCTGCAGCAAAATTTATTACTTCTTTACCTTCTTTTTTTAAAAGCTTAGCTTTTGCTGTAAGCGCTAATGTTGCGGAGGGCTGGATATCTTTAAGCCTATCGGCTATTTGCATATGTAAGTTTAGCTAAAGAATAACGCGCTTTTGTAGTTTCAAATGAACCTGTTGCCGCGAGTAAATTACGGTTCTTGCTTACGCCTAAACATCTTACTTATGCCACCCAGGAATTTATCTCCCTTTGGTTCGTGCACATCTTTTTCTTTTAAAGGAGGTTTAAATTTCTTTTCAGGGTGCTTCTCCTTAGATTTATCAGTTTCTGCTTCCTGTTGTTTCAACTCTTCGCCGGCAGCTTCCGGTGTCGCTTTTAACTTCTTTTCTTTCTTTTCCTTAGCAACAACAGGCTTTTCTTCCGTCAATCTCTTGGTCAGTTCAAAAATAACCATCAGAGCGTTATCGCCCCTTCTATTTCTTAGCTTTATTATCCTGGTATAGCCGCCGTTTATGTCTTTAAATAAAGGCGCAAATTTCTCAAAAACCTCTTTGACCATAACATGATCATTAAGTTGTTGAAAAACCAGGCGCCTATTATTCAGGTTGTCATGTTTTGCAAGCGTAATGATTTTTTCCACTACAGGCTGGACAACTTTAGCCTTTGCGTAAGTAGTGATTATACGCTGATGTTCGAACATAGAACGACTCTGGTTTAAGAGCAACGCTCTCATTTCTCCCCGAGTCCGGTTTATTCTTGATCTCTTTTTAGCGTGGCGCATAGTTTAGCTTACCTGTTTTAGTTTTTTGGAATCAAACTGCATCCCAAAAGAGAGCCCCATTTCTTTTAGAAGTTCGGAAATCTCAGTTAAAGATTTTTTGCCGAAATTCCTGAATCCCAGCATCTCCTGTTCTGACCTTTTGACAAGGTCGGCGATCGTATTTATTTTTGCTTCGCGCAGGCAATTCGAACTCCTTACCGAAAGCTCGAGTTCCGAGACCGGCATCTTCAGTTTTTCATAAAGGGCCTTCTCTTCTTCTGTCATTGCCTCCTCTTCCTCTTCTTCGGGAAGCTGGCCGAAATTAACAAAAACGTCTAAATGCCTTTGTAAGATATTTGCGCTATACAAAAGCGCATCTTTAGGCGAGACGCTGCCGTTTGTCCAAATTTCCAGGATCAACCGGTCATAATCAGTCCTTTGCCCAACGCGGGTATTTTCGGACTTAAAGTTTACTTTCTTTACAGGCGTGAATATAGAATCAACTGCGATCACGCCAATAGGGGATTCTTCTTTTTTATTTTGCTCTGACGGAACAAAACCCCTGCCTTTGCCGACTTCTATTTCCATGGTAAATTTCGCATCTTCGGTTAAGGTAGCGATGTATTGCTCAGGGTTTAAGACTTCCACGGTCCCATCGGTAATTATATCCTTAGCCAGGATCTGGCCCTTCTTCGTCGCTTTAATAAAAATGCTCTTGGGTGATTTTGAATGCGACCGCAAAATCAAATTCTTTACATTCAAAACCAACTGAGTCACGTCTTCCATAACGTGCGGAATCGGCGAAAATTCGTGCATGATAGCGTCGATCTTAATCGAAGTAGCAGCGCTGCCTTCGATTGAAGATAATAAGATCCTGCGCAAAGAATTGCCTAAAGTTACGCCAAAGCCTCTTTCGAAAGGCTCTGCAATGAATTTACCGTAAGTGGGAGTATAAGTTGCTTCATCACACTCAAGCCTCTTAGGCATCTGAAAATCTTTCCACTTAATTCCCATCTTGCCTCCTTAGCAATCTATTTTAAAGATACTGATTAAATTTATTATTTCGAATATAACTCTACGATCAGCTGTTCCTGTATCGGGAACTGTACGTCAGACCTTTGCGGTAATCTTAAAACTTCAGCTTTTAAATTTTGATTATCTACTTTAAGCCATGAAGGCAGAGAACGATCTTTGTTTGAATCCAGGTTCTCTTTAACTAATTTTGCGAGTTTTTCGCTTGGCTTAAGGCTGATTTGAGAATTTACATCGACCAGATATGAAGGAATCGTCACGCGATGGCCGTTTACGGAGACAATACCATGGCTGACAATTTGGCGCGCCTGCGTCCTGTTTGAGGCAAAGCCAGACCTAAAAATAGTATTATCAAGCCTGCGTTCCAGTAATTGCAAAAGGGTTTCGCCGGTAACACCGACTCTTTTTGAAGCAAGTTTAAAATAGCGGCGGAACTGCTTTTCCAAAATTCCGTAAATTCTTTTTACTTTTTGCTTCTCGCGTAGCTGCAGTCCATAATCAGATAGTTTCACCCTTCGGGATTGCCCGTGCTGGCCCGGCGGATAAGCCCTGCGGCTAACCGCGCACTTTTCAGTTAAACAGCGTGTGCCTTTCAAAAACAATTTTGAACCTTCTCTTCTACAAAGTCTGCATTTAGAACCCAAACTACGAGCCATATTTAAACTCTCCTTCGCTTTTTAGCACGGCAACCGTTGTGAGGAATCGGGGTTTTGTCACGGATCGCGGTAACATTTAGACCCGTTGCCTGAAGCGCCCTGATAGCGGATTCTCTGCCTGAACCAGCCCCTTTAACAATAACTTCAACTTCTTTAAGCCCTATGTCTTTAGCTTTTTTAGCCGCATCCTGGGCCGCGATTTGGGCTGCAAAAGGAGTAGATTTTTTGGAGCCGCTAAAACCCACTATGCCGGGGCTAGACCAGGCGATTACGTTCCCGCCTTTATCGGTAATGGTAACTATTGTGTTGTTAAAAGTTGCCCTTATATGGACAATGCCGCTTGTTGACGTCAATACCTTCTTCTTTTTTCCTTTTTCTCTCTTTGGTGCTGGTTGCTGTTGTTGAGCCATTTTATTATTCCCTCTTATTATCGATCATGTGAGCCAAAAATTATTTTGCTCCAGCAGCAGGAGCTGCAGCCGGCGCCCTGATTAGAGCGACATTCTTGCGCGGCCCTTTACGGGTCCGGGCGTTAGTTTTAGTGCGCTGGCCTCTCACCGGCAAGCCTTTCCTGTGCCTTAAACCTCTGTAGGCTGAAATGTCGGTAAGGCGCTTTATATTTTGGGAAATTTCCCTTTTTAAATCGCCTTCAACTTTATATTCCTTTTGGATTACATGGGTTATCTTAGACACCTCTTCATCGCTAAGATCCTTAGCCCGCTTAGTTGATTCGACGCCGGCTTTCTTAAGTATATCCATAGCATTAGACGGGCCTATCCCGTAAATATAACGCAAGGCGATATTTATAAGCTTTTCTTTTGGGATATCAACACCTAATATTCTTGGCAATTTTTCCTCCTCGTAAGCCTATCCCTGTCTTTGTTTGTGCTGGGGATTGGAACATATCACCCTTAAAATTCCGTGCCTCTTAATTATTTTGCAATTCAAACATATTTTTTTTACCGAAGCTCTTACTTTCATTTTTCCCTCTACTTTACCCGGTAGATGATTCTTCCGCGGTTTAAATCATAGGGTGACAATTCAAGCTTTACGCGGTCACCCGGCAAAATCCTGATAAAATTCATCCTGATTTTTCCTGAGATGTGAGCCAGCACCATATGATCGTTATCGAGCTTTACGCGAAACATCGCGTTAGGTAACGATTCGCTGACTGTTCCCTCAACCTCTATCGCTTCTTCTTTGGCCATAGATTATTTCGTTATTATTAAATTCCCTTTTTCCCTAACAGCTATTGTATGTTCAAAGTGGGCGGATGCTAAGCCGTCTTTGGCCACCGCTGTCCAGCCGTCAGGCAATATTTCAACTTGCGAATTGCCCATATTAACCATCGGTTCGATGGCTAATACCATTCCGGCTTTTAATTGCGGGCCCTGATTGGAAGTTGTAAAATTTGGTATTTGAGGCTCTTCGTGCAGCTCTGAACCAATTCCATGCCCGACAAATTCCCTTACAATGGAAAAACCGTTGGAAGTTACATATGCTTCAACAGCATGAGACAGATCAGAAACGAAATTGCCCGGTATTGCTTCTTTTATTGCCAGGCTCAGAGCTTTTTCTGTAACCCTTATTAACTTGGCTACATCTTCACTTACCCGTCCGACCGGACAAGTGATGGCTGCGTCTGCGAAGTATCCGTCGAGTTTTGCGCCAACGTCAATGCTGACGATATCCCCTTCTTTTAATACCCTGCCGGAAGGCGCTGCGTGCACGACTTGTTCATTTACGCTTGTGCATATCGCAGCCGGATATCCTTCGTAATCCTTGAAAGCAGAAACAGCGCCCTGCTTATGTATTATATCTAACGCTAAATCTTCTAAATCTTTAGTAGTGATTCCGGGTTTAACGATTCTTCTAGTTTCTTTTAAGACTAAGGCTACGATCCTGCCGGCCCTCGCGATTTTCTCTATTTCCGCTTCAGTCCTTAAAGCTATCATTTGCTACTCTTTAACAATTTTCTAAGGAACGCCAGCACTTCTTCGGAACTTAAAGACCCGGAAATCTCTTTAAGGTTGCCTTTTTGCCTATAATAATCTATTAAGTCTTTGGTCTGTAATTCGTAGGTCTTGATTCTATTTTTTACTGTTTCGAGCTTATCGTCGTCTCTCTGATAGAGTTTGCCGCCGCAACTATCGCAGATGCCTTCTTCCTTCGGCGGAACGTTTTTAACATGGAAATTTGCCCCGCAATTCTGGCAAACTCTTCTGCCGGTAAGCCTCTGGATGATTGTTTGGGTGTCTGTTGCCAGATATATCACCCAATCGATTTTACTATTACTTGCGGTCAGAAACTTATCAACTGTTTCGGCCTGATTTTTGTTGCGCGGAAAACCGTCTAATATAAATCCTTGTTCTAAATCGATATTCGAAAGCTTTTCTTCGACTAAAGTCGTGACTAAATCATCGGGCACAAGGTCGCCTTTATCAATGAACGATTTTGCTTTTTTCCCCAAAGGTGTTTGGTTTTTAACTGCCTGCCTTAAAAGGTCGCCGGTTGAAATATGAGGAATAGCGAAATTCTTGCTTAAAAGCACTGCTTGCGTGCCTTTTCCTGCGCCGGGCGGGCCTAAGAGGATTAATCTCATCTAGAGCGGCCTCTTATCTGTCCGGTTTTCATAAAACCTTCGTAATTTCTCATTAATAATTGAGACTCGATCTGTTTGGCAGTATCGAGTAAAACGCCGACAACGATTAGAATTCCTGTGCCGCCGAAAAATGCCGCGATTAAATACGGGATACCCATCCAGGACATAATCAAATCAGGAAAAATAGCTATGAAAACAATGAACGTCGAGCCGGCCAAAGTAATCCTGGTCATTATGAAATCAAGATATTCCGAAGTCGGTTTTCCCGGCCGAATCCCGGGAACAAATCCGCCGTATTTTTTCATATTATCGGCGATATCTACCGGGTTAAACACAATAGCCGTGTAAAAATAACAGAAGAAGATAATTAATAAAGCATAAACAAAAGAATAAACAAAATGTCCCCTTACCAGGCTAGTTGCGAATTTTTGAAAAGCAGGGTTTGGTATAAAAGAAGCCAGGGTTGCCGGGAACAAAATAATCGATTGGGCGAAGATTATCGCAATGACTCCGGACATGTCGACTTTTAGCGGCAGATAAGTGCTCTGGCCGCCGTAAATCTTTCTTCCGACGATTCTACGCGCATATTGAACCGGTATCTTTCGCTGCCCCTGGGTAATCAGGGTTACAGCAAATATTACACCGAACAGTATAAAAGGTAACAACGAAAGAGTGAGCGGATTTATTAATTTTTTATCCGGTGAACCAGGCGAGAGCAATAAATACAACTGATATAGCGATATCGGGATCCTGGATATGATGCCTACGGTAATAATCAAAGATATGCCGTTACCTATGCCTTTTTCCTGAATTTGTTCTCCCAGCCACATTACAAACATAGTGCCGGCAGTAAGCGTTACTACTGTGCAAAGCCTGAAAAGAATGCCGGGATTAGGCACAACCTGCAGGTTTTGAAAACTGGCAGGATTTTCCAACCAAAGCGCGATAAAATATGCCTGGATGACAGATAGTAAAACCGTTCCGTAACGCGTAAACTGAGTAATCTTTTGATGGCCGGCCTTGCCTTCTTTAGCAATCTTTTCTAATGCCGGGATTACGGCAGTCATAAGCTGTAAAATAATCGAGGCTGAAATGTAGGGCATGATTCCCAAAGCAAAAATAGTCAATCTGCTTATGGATCCACCCGAAAACATATTCATTATGCCAAAGAGCGCTCCCCCTTGAGACTGGCTAAGCCTTTCGAAAAATTCAGCCAGAGCCGCGCTGTTAATGCCGGGAGTAGGTATAAAAGAACCAATTCTATATACGGCGATCATTGCCAATGTAAAAATGATCTTCTTTTTTAAATCCGGGATCCTAAAACAGTTTATTAGGGAAGAAATCATTTATTCTTTTCACTGACAATTTGGCCGCCGGAATCCTTGATCTTTTTTAACGCGGCTTGAGAAGCAGAACAACCCTGGAAACTAAAAGGGCGCTTCAACTCTCCGTCGCTTAAAATCTTGACCGGTTTAAGTGCCGACTTAACCAAGCCCGCTTGCTTTAAAATTTCCGGAGTTATCTGGCTAATCTCTTTTTTTATAGCCTTATTAATCTGGCCTAAATTTACTATCTGATAAATATTTCTTTTGTAAACGTTAAATCCGATTTTAGGGATTTTACGCATTATGCGCATCTGGGCGCCGGTAAAACCTATATACATATGCCTGCCGCTTCTGGCGCCTGTACCTTTCTGGCCCCTGCCAGACTGTTTACCCAGGCCTGTTGCGCCGCCGCGTCCGAGCCTGACTCTTTTACTTTGTTTTACCTTGGGTCTTAACTGATTAAGTAACATATTATTTTTTAGTTTTAGCCTGCTTTAGATTCATAAAACCGGACAGTGTAGCTTTTGCTACATTGATAGGATTGTTGGATTTTAAACACTTGGTCAGGATGTCTTTTATTCCTGCTGCTTCACAAACTGCCCTGACGCACCCGGCAGCAATTACTCCCGTTCCGGGCATTGCCGGCTTAAGCAGAACTTTTGCCGCTCCGTATTGCCCGATTATAGTATGCGGGATCGTGGTGTTGACACGCGGGACAGTGATCATAGCTCTTTTAGCGCGGGATATGCCTTTTCTTATAGCGCTGGCAACTTCATTAGCCTTACCCAGGCTATAACCTACATGGCCATTACCGTCGCCCACAATAACCAAAGCGTTAAAATGAAGCTTTTTCCCGCCTTTCGTAACTTTAGTTACGCGGTTAATGCTGATAACCTTTTCAATTATTTCTTTTGTTTCCTGCGATCGGTAACCCGATTGCCTGGATGCGTGCTGTGATTGATTTTGTGTATTTTCTTGAGCCATATTAAAATTCCAAACCTGCCTTTCTTGCCGCGTCGGCTAAAGCCTTTATCCTACCGTGATAAGGCAAGCCCTTGCGGTCAAAAACAACCTTAGAAATTCCTTTATCTTTAGCTTTTGCGGCAACCAACTCCCCAAGCATTGCCGCTGCCTTAATGTTCCCGCCGTAAATCTTAGCGCCCTTGATTTTATCGTCCAGAGTTGATACTGTCAGTAATGTCTTTTGATTTTCATCATCTATAATCTGGACCGATATATTAGCCAAAGACCTCTTGACTGATAGGCGCGGGCGTTCGATAGAACCGGATATCCTTACCCTTATTCTTCTCTGCCTTCTAAGTCTTTTTAATTGTTTATCTTTCATGATTGAATTGCCCTTTTAGGGGATTTATTTAGCTACTACTTTTCCTACTTTTCTTCTTACATGTTCGCCAACATAGCGAATACCCTTGCCTTTATACGGCTCAGGAGGGAACACATCTCTGATCTTAGCCGCAATCAGGCCAACCTTAGCCTTATCAATCCCTTCAATCTTAATCTGAGTTTGTTTGGGTGTTGCGATTTTTATATCTTCAGGGATCGGAAAATTTACGGGATGAGTAAAACCTAGCTGCATATTAAGAACATTTCCCTGCACTGCGGCGCGAAACCCTACGCCGACAATTTCCAGCTCTTTTGCATAACCTTTTTCTACGCCTATCACCATATTGGCAACAAGACTCCTGGCAAGCCCGTGAAGAGACTTATTTACCTTGACATCATTAGGCCGGGAAAAAATTAATTTGTTTTCCTCGAGCTTTACGCTGATCGGAAAAGGTACTTCAAGCTGTGATTTGCCTTTCGGGCCCTGGGCAGTCACTAGCTGGCCCTTAACCTCTACCTTAACATCTTTAGGAATCTCTATGGGTTTTTTACCTATTCTTGACATTTTTCACCAAACATATAAGAGAACTTCGCCGCCGAGTTTGACCTCGCGCGCTTTTTCATTAGTAATTATACCCTTGGATGTGGAGATAATCGCCAAACCAAGCCCATTTAAAACTTTAGGCATCCTGTCCGCCTTAACGTATTTCTTTAAGCCGGGTTTTGATACGCGTTTTAAGCCGGTTATTACGGATTTACCCTGGGAATCATATCTTAAATAAACCCGGACAAGCTTGGGCATCTGGCTATCCAGGGTTTTTAAATTGCTTATGTAACCTTCGTTTTGCAGAATTTCTAATATTGCCAGGTTCATTTTGCTATTGATAACGTCGACACTCTCTTTTTTCGCGGCAGCGGCATTGCGAATCATCGTGAGGGTATCAGCAACCAAATCTGTTCTCATTTATTCTCCTTAAATTAATCTACCAGCTGGCTTTCTTTATGCCGGGTATTTGGCCTTTCCAGGCTAGCTCGCGGAAACAAATCCTGCAGAGGCTGAATCTTCTTAAGAAACCTCTTCTTCTTCCGCAAATTTGGCAACGATTATATTTACGTGTGCTAAATTTTGGCGCTCTTTTCCATCTTGCAATCTGCGATTGTTTAGCCATTAGTCTTAACTGCCCCTTTTGTTTTAACTTTTTATACGCTAAAAGGCATCCCGAATAATTTCAAAAGTTCGCGGGCCTCTTCTTTGTTTTTCGCGCTGGTGCAAATCGTAATATCCATACCCTGGATCCTGTCAGTCTTATCAAATTCAATCTCAGGAAAAATTACCTGCTCCGGAAGCCCTAGGGTATAATTACCGCCCTCGTCAAAAGACGTCGCTGGTACGCCTCTAAAATCCCTGATTCGGGGAAGCGCGGCATTAACAAGGCGGTCAAAAAACTCGTACATCCTTGCCCTGCGCAGAGTCACTTTAATCCCTACCGGCTGGCCCTGTTTGATTTTAAAATTGGAGATAGCTTTTTTCGCGCGCCTGACTATAGGTTTCTGGCCTGTAATTGTAGTTAATTCCAAGATGGCTCTTTCCAGAATCTTGTTATCAGCCGCAGCCTCTCCTACGCCCATATTGACCACGATTTTTTCCAGGCGCGGCACGGCAAGTTGATTCTTGTAGCCGAATTTAGCCTGCAGTTGAGGGATGACTTCTTTAATATAGAATTCCTGTAGTCTTGTTTTCATATTATATTGAGCTGTCGCATTTAACGCAGGCTCTAACCTTTGTTTTGTCCTGCAAAATGTTAATCTTTGTCCTTACGGGTTTATTGCATTGTTTACACATAAGCATTACGTTTGATAATTGGATCGGGTTTTCTTTCTCGAGAATTCCGCCTTTTTGATTATCCTGAGTCCGGCGCATATGTTTCTTGGTAAAATTTAAGCCTTCGACTATTGCGTGCGTTTCATTACTTAAAACCCTCAAAACCTTGCCGGTTTTACCCTTATCTTTGCCGCAGATTATCTGGACGACATCGCCTTTTTTAATTCTTTTCATTTTATACAACCTCTGGAGCTAAAGAAATTATCTTCATGAAATTTTTATCGCGCAATTCCCTGGCAACCGGGCCAAAAACTCTCGTGCCCCTGGGATTCAATTGCACATCAATTATTACCACTGCGTTTTTATCGAAAGACACACAGCTGCCGTCGCTGCGGCGGATTTTATTTTTAGTCCTGACTATGACTGCTGTAACAACCTCGCCCTTTTTTATGGTTGAATCCGGAGACGCCTCTATTATATTGGCTTTTATGATGTCTCCGATATGGCCGATCCTCTTGCCTTTTCTGCCCAGGATGCCGATGCAGGAAGCGATTTTTGCCCCTGTATTATCAGCTACATCCAACTTCGTCTTCATCTGGATCATCGCAATTACCTCTATTTTTTTATAATCTCAACCAGCCTGAAATGCTTATCTTTTGAAATAGGCCTGGTCTCTATAATCCTGACCGTATCGCCTATTTTTGCCTCATTCTTTTCATCGTGGACCTTAAATTTCTTATTTCCCACGATTATACGTTTATATACCGGGTGCATTTTAGTCCGCCTGACGCGCACCACTATAGTCTTCTCCATTTTATCGCTTACGACAATGCCTGTACGCTCTTTTCTATGGCTTCTTATTTCCACTTTCTTCGATCTCCTTGATTCTCAGGATAGTATGAATCCTGGCTATGTCCCTTCGGATTTGCTTAAATCTATGGGGTTTTTCCACCCTGCCGGCTTTTCTCTGAAAGTTTAGCGTAAATGATTCTTGCTTAAGGCTAACTTCCTTAGCCAGCAACTCGTCCTTACTAAGATTGTTCAATTCTTGCGGTTTCATATTTTAGTGAGCCCTGGTAACAAATTTCGTCCTTATGGGTAATTTTCTCGCAGCAAGCGCCAGAGCTAGCCGGCCGAAATCTTCCGGTATGCCGCCTAATTCAAATAAAATCTTTCCTCTGCGCACCACCGATACCCAATGATCAAGTTCGCCTTTACCTTTACCTTGCCTCGTCTCCGGCGGCTTCTTGGTTACGGATTTATCCGGAAAAACCCTGATCCATAACTTGCCGCTACCTCGTAGCTGCTTTGTCAATACGACTCTGGCTGCTTCGATTTGAGTATTTTTTAACCAGCAATTCTCAAGCGCTTTAAGGGCATATTCTCCAAAAGTTACCTCAGTGCCTCTGCAGGCAACACCTTTGCGGTTACCCCTCTGCATCTTGCGATATTTAACTCTCTTAGGCATCATAGCCATAACAAAATTCCTTTTTCTTTAGTAGGTTTTACTGCGCTGAGTCTCTTCGGGTTCTTCTTCCTGTTTTTTAATTCCTGTCCCAATGACTGTATCGCCTTTGTAAACCCATGTCTTTACGCCTATTAATCCGTAAGTAGTCAAGGCCTCGGCAAATCCATAGTCAATATCCGCTCTAAACGTTTGGAGCGGAACCTTGCCTTCTTTGTAACCCTCTGTGCGGGACATCTCTGCTCCGCCTAATCTTCCGGCGCATTTAATCTTTACGCCCTGCGCACCGCTATTCATAGCCTGATCAATGGCTCTTTTAATTGCGCGTTTAAAAGCTACCCTTTTTTCAAGCTGGAATGCGATATTTTCTGAAATAAGCTGCGCTTCTATATTAGGATTCTTGATTTCTTCTATCTCAATCGTAAAATCTTTCTTAATTAAGTCCTGCACATCGCTTCTTAACTTTTCTATTTCAGCGCCATGCCTGCCGATTATGACACCCGGGCGGGCAGTATGTATGCGGATAACCAGTTTTTCAGCCATCCTCTTGACTACGATTTTAGAGATTGCTGCCTGGACAAAACGCGCTTTTATGAATTTTCGAAGCCTATAATCCTGGTAGATGAATTTGGCATAATCCTTTTTATTAGCATACCAGCCTGACGACCAGTCTTTATTTATGCCTATTCTTAAAAGTAACGAACTGACTTTGTGTCCCATTTACTCTCCCGTTAAAACAAACTCCTCATTTAATTAGGTCCAACTCTAAATTTACGTGACAGGTCTTTTTTCTGATACTTGCTGCCCTGCCGAACGAAGCTGCCCGAAACCTTTTCCAGGTCGGGCCTTCATCAACGATGACGCGCGAAATAAAAAGCTGTTCCGGCCTCATGCCTTTTACTTTTGCATTCGCAACAGCTGAATTAACCAGCTTTATTAAAGGTTCTTTTGGCCTGCGCGTTACGTTACGTAAGATAAAAATAGCCTGGGTTATAGTTTTGCCCCGCAGAAGATTTACGACTTCTCTTACCTTACGCGGTGAAATCCTGACATGTTTTAACGATGCTTTTGCTATCATAGTCTTTTTAAGTTTTTTCAACCGCCTTCTTTGCTTTTACGCCGCCGTGCTTACGGAACGTCCTGGTTGCGGCAAATTCTCCCAGCTTATGGCCGACCATGTTTTCGGTTATAAACACCGGGACATGTTTTCTGCCGTCATGTATGGCTAAAGTCAAACCTACGAAATCAGGAGTAATTGTTGAACACCGGCTCCAGGTCTTTATCGGCTGGCGAGAACCCATTCTTTTAAATTTCTCGATCTTTTCTAAAAGTTTCTCGTCAACAAAAGGGCCTTTTTTGATTGATCTACTCATAGTTTTATCTTACTCCGCGTGGTCGTTTCTTGAGAATAAATTTATTAGAATATTTTTTATGTTTTCTTGTCTTATAACCTTTTGTCGGCATGCCCCAAGGCGTAACCGGATGAGGATTTCCCTGGCCAGCCTTGCCTTCGCCGCCACCGTGCGGATGGTCAATTGGATTCATTGCCGAGCCTCTTACTATTGGGCGTCTCCCTAACCAGCGAATTCTGCCGGCCTTGCCATATGTAAGAGAACTGTGTTCAGAGTTACCGACTGTTCCGATTGTTGCCATACAATCCAGGTAAATAACTCTTTCTTCCCCTGATGGCAACCTTACCTGAGCTATATCGCCTTCTTTTGCCGTAATAACAGCGCTTGTTCCGGCGCTACGGACAATTGCCCCGCCAAAACCTTTTCGCAATTCCAGGTTATGGATCGGAGTTCCTGCCGGTATAAGCTTTAGCGGCATATGATTCCCGATTTTTATTTCCGTATCCGGCTTTGAACTGGCGACAATTTTATCCCCGACTTTAATCCCCGTAGGAGCTAAAATATAGCTCTTTTCTCCGTCGTCATATTTAATAAGAGCTATTCGCGCACTGCGATTTGGATCATACTCAATAGCAATCACGCTAGCTGCTACATCGTGCTTAGCGCGCCTAAAATCAATCAATCTGTACATGCGCTTATGCCCGCCGCCGCGATGGCGCATTGTCAAACGCCCATAAACGTTTCTTCCGCCGCTCTTCTTTAAGGGCGCTAACAGGCTTTTCTCCGGCGAACTTTTAGTTATCTCATCAAATCCCGAAGTTGTCGTCCAGCGTAAGCCAGGTGTTGTAGGTTTAAATCTTTTAATAGTCATTTTTCTTTAGGTTATATCTATCTTTTGGCCAGGAGTTAAAGTTACTATTGCCTTTTTCCAATCGCTAGTCTTGCCGTATTGGTAACGAACTCTCTTCATTTTACCGTTACAAACTAGCGTGTTAACGCTTTTCACCTTGACTTTATAAATGTCTTCGACCGCTTTTTTAATCTGAATTTTATTCGCGACCTTAGTAACCCAGAATAGATATTTATTCTCCGGCTCCAGATAGGTAGCGCCTTTTTCAGTGCGGATTATACTTTTAATTACGTCGAAATTAGTAATCATTTCATCCTTGCGACTAATTGTTCAAATGCCGGTTTCAAGACAATAAGCCTTCTGAACTTCAAGACGTCAAAAGCATTTACGTCACTTGCTAGTTTTACTTCTAAATGCGGCAGGTTTCTCGCCGCCAAAATTATTGATGTATCCGGCTCGGCTAAAATTAATAGTGCCTTTTCTTTAATTTTTAAAGAGTTCAATATGGAATATAAAAGTTTAGTTTTTGGTTTTTCAATTTTCAATTTTTCCAACAGGGTAACCTTATCACTGTTAAGCTTGTCGATTATTGAGCTTTTTAAAGCCTGCGACCTCATTTTTTGAGGCAAGCTATAATGGCTGTCGCGGGGAATCGGCCCAAAAACACTGCCGCCTTTTCGCCAAATAGGGTTTCGGGTCGAACCTACCCTTGCCCGGCCTGTGCCTTTTTGACGCCAGGGTTTTATGCCGCCGCCGGAGACTTCGCCTCTATTCTTTACTGACCCCAGTTTAGTTTTGCTGTTAGTCTGATACATTAATACAACAGTATGCAGCAATTCAGTGTTGACTTTTGCATCACTCAAAACTTTAGGGAGCTTAAATTTCTCCACTTCTTTACCCGTTGAATCGTAAAGAGAGATTTCCTTGGTTGTAGCTGTAGTCTTTGCGTCTTTCATTTACTTCTTCTTATCCTTCTTGGCTGCCTTAGCAGACGTTAACTGAACGTGCACTACATCTTTCTTATTGGATTTCTGCATAATAAGGTAATTGCTGTCATATCCTACTACAGCGCCTCTTACCACTAAGAGGTTATCTTTAGGTTCGACGCGCATAACTTTTAAGTTTTTGACCGTTATCCTTTTGTTGCCCATATGCCCGGGCATGTGATGGCCTTTAAAGACTCTTCCTGGATAAGTATTAGAACCTATCGAACCCGGCTGGCGATGGCTGGTTGAGCCGTGACTTTTACCTCCACCTGTCCAATTCCAACGTTTCATACCGCCCTGAAAGCCTTTACCTATAGAAGTACCGGTAATATTAATATAATCGCCTTCCTTAAAGATATCCGCCTTGACTTCAGAACCAACTGCCGGCGTTGTATCCTGGCTAAATTGCACTTCTTTAATAAATCTTTTCGGTTTTAATTTTAATTTGGCAAACATGCCTAGTTGCGGTTTTTTGCATTTTTTATCGGCCGAATCCTTGGGATAATCATCAAAGCCTAGCTGTACTTTTTGCTTGGCTCCCTTAGGATAACTCTTTAATACCAGGCAGGGTCCGGCCTCGATGAGGGTAACCGATACTCGCGTTCCCGCAGAATCAAACATTTGACTCATGCCAAGTTTTCTACCTAATATTCCTGACATATCTTTTCCTTACTTTATCTCCACATCAACGCCTGATGGAAGATTAAGTTTTCTTAAAGCATCTATGGTTTTTGCCGTAGGATCAATTAATTCAATCAGGCGCTTATGGGTAGCAAGTTGAAATTGTTCCCGCGCCTTTTTATCGATAACTGGAGATTTTAACACAGTATAAAGCTCTTTTTTGGTCGGCAGGGGTATCGGGCCGGAAACTTTAGCTCCGGTACGCTTTGCCGCCTCAACAATTTCCAGTGTCGATTGATCCAGTAACCGATGGTCAAATGCCTTAAGCCTGATTCTAATTTTTTGCATAGAGATTACCTAAAGTTTAAAACATAACCTATTCTAGTGCTTCTTTAACTTAAATTACCAATTATTTTAAAATCTCGCTCACTACGCCTGCGCCTACAGTGTGTCCACCCTCGCGGATTGCGAAACGGGTTTCTTTTTCTATAGCAACGGGAGTAATCAGCTCAACTTCTAATTCAACGTTATCGCCAGGCATAACCATTTCCGCGCCCGCAGGCAGCTTCACATTACCCGTAACGTCGGTAGTGCGGAAATAAAACTGCGGCCTATAGCCGGCAAAAAACGGCGTATGGCGTCCGCCTTCTTCTTTAGTTAATACGTAAACCTGGCATTTAAAGTTAGTGTGCGGTGTTATAGTGCCGGGTTTTGCTAGAACCATTCCGCGCTCTAGATCGTCTTTTTCTATACCGCGCAGCAATAAACCAACGTTATCGCCTGCCTGGCCTTCGTCTAATAGCTTACGGAACATTTCAATGCCGGTTACCACGGTCTTGTGAATTTCCGGCCTTAAACCCACCACATCAACATCATCACCGACTTTTACTATACCTCTTTCAATCCTACCGGTACCGACTGTACCTCGGCCGGAGATTGAAAACACGTCTTCAACTGCCATCAAGAACGGCTTATCTGTTTCTCTTTTTGGCGTAGGAATAAACTCATCAACTGCTTTCATGAGCTCCATAATTGCCTTAACATACTCGTTATTAGGGTCTCCCTGGGCTTCCATAGCCTTGAGGGCGCTACCTTTAATAATCGGAGTCTTATCTCCGGGGAACTTATATTTATTTAATAAATCCCTGATCTCTAATTCGACTAAATCAAGGAGCTCTTTATCTTCTACTGCGTCAACCTTATTCATAAATACGACAAGCGCCGGAACATTTACCTGGCGGGCTAAAAGAATATGCTCTCTTGTCTGAGGCATAGCGCCGTCTGCAGCCGATACGACCAATATTGCGCCGTCCATCTGAGCTGCGCCGGTGATCATGTTCTTGATATAGTCAGCATGACCGGGGCAATCGATGTGGGCATAATGCCTTTTATCGGTCTGGTATTCAACGTGAGAAATATTAATTGTCAAACCTCTTTCTTTCTCTTCGGGCGCATTATCAATCTGGTCGTAACTTTTTGCCTCTGCAAAACCAGCCTTGCTTAAAGTATAGGTAATAGCCGAGGTAAGTGTAGTCTTTCCATGATCTACGTGTCCGATAGTTCCGATATTAACGTGTGGCTTTGTTCTTACAAACTTCTCTTTAGCCATTTAGACACCTCCTTGATTTTACTTTCATTGAAATTCAAATTTAACCTTTAGTTGCAACAACATTCAAAATTTTTTCTTTTATATTAGAAGGCACCTCTTGATAATAAGAGGGCTCCATTGTATAGGATGCGCGGCCCTGGGTAAGTGAACGGACGCTGTTAGCATACTCAAACAACTCTGCTAACGGCACATCGGCCCGTATCGTTCGAACGTTAGCGCGCTGACCTAAGGATATAACTCTGCCCCGACGTGAATTCAAATCACTGATGACAGTTCCCATGTATTCAAAAGGTGTGATAACTTCGACGTCCATAATCGGCTCAAGTAAAATCGGGTGTGCCTTCCTCATTCCATCGGTAAAAGCAATTGAAGCTGCCATTAGAAAGGCGATTTCTGACGAATCGACTTCGTGATACGAACCATCAAGCAATTTTACATCTATGTCTGTAGTTGGAAAACCGGCAATAGCGCCGCTTTTTGACGCCTTCATTATTCCGTCTTTCACCGAACTAATAAATTCTTTTGGAATAGCTCCGGACCTGATCTTATCCACAAAAGTAATGCCTGTACCTTTATTTTCCGCCGGACCCATCTCTATTACCACATGGCCGTATTGCCCGCGGCCGCCTGATTGCTGAATAAATTTACCCACGGAGTTGACTTTTCTGGTTATAGTTTCTTTATATGCTACTTGCGGCCTTCCTACTTCAGCCGCAACATTAAATTCACGTAGCAGCCTACTTACTGCAATTTCCAAATGCAACTGGCCCATGCCGGAAATAATAGTCTGGCCGGTTTCTGAATTATACTTTACATGAAAAGAAGGATCCTCATCTTCTAATTTCCTTAAAGACATACCCAGCCTATCCTGGTCAGCCTTGGTCTTAGGCTCGATTGCCAAAGAGATCACAGGTTCAGGAAAATGAATCGTTTCTAATAGTATAGGAGATGTTTCGTTGGTCAAAGTATCCCCGGATTTAGTCTCTTTTAGGCCCACGACTGCGCCGATATCGCCGGTTGCCAATTCGGTAACGATTTCTTGTTTATTGGCGTGCATCTGGACGATTTTGCTTACTCTTTCCCTGCACCTACGGCTTGCATTATAGATATATGAGCCGGATTTTAAAACTCCTGAATAAACTCTCACGTAATTTAATTTACCCACGTAAGGGTCTGTGGCAATCTTGAAACACAAAGCGCAAACAGGAGAAAGATCATCAGCAAGCCTCTCTTCATACTCGCCGCTCTTAGGTTCGATACCTTTAATCGGCGGCATATCTAAAGGAGAAGGCAAATAATCGCATACTGCGTCAAGCAACGGCTGGATGCCTGTATTTTTAAGCGATGAACCACAAAGCATGGGAACGAATTTATTTTTTACTACTGAACGCCTAAGCGCAGTTTTCAAGTCTTCATTGCTGACCGCTTCATTATGGACGAATTTGCCCATAATTTCATCGTCAACTTCAGCGAGTTTCTCAACGAGAATTGCCCGATAATGATTATACTGGTCAACATAATCTTGCGGTATCGGCAAACGCGCAAATTCCAGGCCTAAGTCATCAGAATAAACTATTGCCTGCCCATCAACAAGATCAATCGACCCCTTAAAATTTTCTTCCATGCCGAACGGTATCTGGATAGCGGCCATATGCTTATTCAATCTTTGCTGCGCCTGCTCGACCACGCCGAAGAAATCAGCCCCGACCCGGTCTAGTTTATTTACAAAACATATCCTGGGTACATTGTAACGGTCAGCCTGGCGCCAAACAGTTTCGGTCTGCGGCTCAACTGCTCCCACGCCGCAAAAAATAACAACGCAGCCATCGAGGACTTTTAATGAACGTTCAACCTCAACGGTAAAATCAACATGTCCAGGAGTATCTATGATATTAATATTTTTGTCCTTCCAGGAAACCGTTGTTGCAGCAGCCATAATCGTAATGCCTCTTTCTTGTTCCTGGGGCATCCAATCCATGGTAGCCGTGCCTTCATCCACAGTGCCGAGTTTATAAATTTTACCGGAATAATACAGCATGCGCTCGGTAGTCGTAGTCTTACCAGCGTCAATATGCGCTATGATTCCGATATTTCTCAAGTTTTCTAAAGCAAATTTTCTAGGCATTGTAGTTAATAGTTCTTTCAAAGCGTTTCCTTACCACCTAAAGTGGGCAAAAGCCTTATTAGCTTCGGCCATTTTATGCGTATCGTCTCTTTTCTTTATACTTGAACCTTCTCCGTTATAGGCAGAGAAAAGTTCTTCGGCTAAGCGGTCCTGCATAGGTTTACCCTTTTTTGTCCGCGCGTAATCACGTATCCATCTCAAAGCCAAAGATACGCCCCGGCTTTGAGTTACTTCTATGGGTACCTGATAGGTAGCGCCACCGACTCTACGCGGCTTTACTTCTAGTCTTGGCCGGACATTTTCAAGGACCTTAGTAAATGCTTTAATCGCGTCCTCTTTGGTCTTTTCGGCTAAAGTATCCAAGGCGCCGTAAACTATTCTTTCCGCGGTATTCTTCTTACCCTCATTCATGACCATATTTATGAATTTTGCGACAACGCGGCTTTTATACTTTGGGTCTGCCTGTGCTTCTCTCTTTACCTTATTTCCTCTTCTCATAATTATTTAGGCCTTTTGGCTCCGTATTTTGAACGAGATCTTTTTCTGTTTGCGACTCCCGTGGTATCGAGGGTGCCGCGGACAATATGATATCTGACTCCAGGTAAATCTTTAACCCTTCCACCGCGCACTAGGACAATAGAGTGCTCCTGTAAATTGTGTCCTTCACCCGGAATATATGCTGTTACTTCAATATTTGTGGTAAGCCTTACTCTGGCAATTTTGCGAAGCGCAGAGTTTGGTTTCTTAGGCGTCATTGTCCTGACTTGCAGGCATACGCCTCGCCTTTGAGGACACCCCATTAACGCAGGAGATTTTGTTCTCTTTTTCTTAGAAATCCTTCCGAATCTGATTAATTGCGAAATCGTTGGCATTAGTTTTAACCTTTCTTAAGCTTAGCTTCTACTAATTCTTCTTCCTCTTTTGCCTGAGGCTCTTCGGATAAAGGTGTCTTTTCCGCGCCATAGGTTATTTCGGACTGATTTACTGCTGCGGTACCGGCAGGAATCAAATGGCCGACGATAACATTTTCCTTAAGGCCGTAAAGATAATCTATTTTTCCTGACGCTGCAGCCTCTGTCAATACGCGAGTCGTTTCCTGGAAGCTTGCCGCAGAGATAAAGCTTTCTGTGGTCAATGATGCTTTAGTCACGCCTAATAATAAAGGCGTTGCCGAAGCAGGCCTGCCGCCCTTAGCCATGACTTTATCATTTTCCTTTTTAAATACCCATTTATCAACGTGCTGGCCGCTCAAGAAGTCCGCATCTCCGGTATTTTCGATGCGCACCTTTTTAAGCATCTGCCTGATAATCAACTCAATATGCTTATCGTTGATCCTGACGCCTTGGAGCCTATAAACTTCCTGAACTTCGTTAACTAAATATTCCTGTAAAATCTTATCTCCGCAAACGCGTAAAATATCCTGAGGTACGACTGGCCCGTCTGTAAGCTGTTGACCGGCAAGTACTCGGTCGCCCTTATAAACATTAGGATGTTTACCTGCCGGAATCGCATATTCGCACTTCATGCCGGTAGGAGAACGCACGATAATTTTTCTCTGCCCTTTCTTTGTTTCGCCGAACTCTATAAATCCGTCTATCTCGCTTATGATTGCCGGATCTTTGGGCTTACGCGCTTCAAACAACTCTGCAACCCTGGGAAGACCACCGGTAATGTCCCTGGTTTTAATAATAGTCCGGGGGATTTTGGCCACCAAGTCGCCTGCCTCCAATTCCTGACCGTCTTTGACTAGGATGTGCGCTCCGGAAGGAATCGGATAAATACCTAAAACCTCTTTCTTCGAGTTCTGGATAATAATCTGAGGGTGATACTCTGCCTTGTGCTCAACAACTATAAATTCCACAGCGCCGGTTACGACATTAAGCTCTTTTCTTATCGTGACATCTTCAGTTATATCCTCATATTTTACCAAACCGGAAACTTCGGTCATTATCGGGGATGTATACGGATCCCAGCGGATAAAAGTAATGCCTTTTTCTATATCCTGGCCGTCCTTAAAAGATACAAACGCACCCTGAGCAATTGCGTATCTTTCCAACTCGCGGCCCTGGTTGTCGTTGACTGTAATGTAACCATTCCTATTCAATACTACAAATTCTTTCTTCTTGGGTACGACGCGTAAATTGTGGTATTTTACGGTTCCTTTGTTACGGCTCTTAGTCTCCGATTGCTCGACAATTCTAGAAGCAGTTCCGCCGATATGAAAAGTCCTCATGGTCAACTGTGTACCCGGCTCGCCTATGGATTGAGCAGCGATAACTCCTACTGCTTCGCCTCGTTCTACCAGCCGGCCGGTAGCCAAATTTGTCCCGTAACACTTTATACAAACGCCACGTTCAGATTCGCAAGTCAATACGCTTCTGATCCTTATCTTTTCGATACCGAGCTTTTCGATTGTCTCGGCTTTTTCAGTAGATATCTCTTCACCCGAGGCAACGATAGTCTCGTCAGTAATAACGTCGACAACGTTATCTAAAGCAACGCGGCCGACAATCCTTTCCTTAAGGCTTACCACTGATTCATTGCCTTCAATGATTGCCGACACAGTGATGCCGTTTAACGTACCGCAATTTTCTTCATTAATAATGATTTCCTGAGCTACGTCAACCAAGCGCCGTGTAAGATAACCCGCATCCGCGGTTTTTAATGCCGTGTCTGCTAAACCTTTACGCGCACCGTGCGTAGAAATAAAATATTCCAAAACAGTTAACCCCTCGCGGAAACTCGCGGTAATAGGGCTTTCGATAATTTCACCGGATGGCTTTGCCATAAGGCCGCGCATACCGGCAAGCTGTCTGATTTGCAATTTTGAGCCTCTGGCGCCGGAATCCGCCATCATAAATATGGGATTGAATGGGGTAAAACCTTCAAAAAGCATATTAGCGATGTCATCCGTAGTATGGGTCCAGATATCAATAATCTTGTTATAACGCTCACCCTTTGTAATGATACCGCGCTTATACTGCTCTTCTACCTTTTTAGTTTCTTCTCTGGCGCTATCTAGGCGCGCTTCTTTGCCTTTAGGCACTGTTAAATCATCAATCGCTATCGAAAGGCCGGCTAAAGTAGCATATTCAAAACCCAGATCCTTTAAAACATCGAGCAATTTTACGGTCTCTGAATGGCCAAAACGTTTATAGCAATCCGTAACAATATTTCCGATCTTCTTTTTATCGAGAGTAGTATTGACGTAACCAAAACCTTTTGGCAAAGCCTGGTTAAAAATAATCCTGCCTACTGTTGTTTCTATAATCGCGGTTTTGTCCGGATAGACCTTAACATTATTAAAATCATTAAAAGCCTCTAAAATCTCGAATTCTTCCAGGCTCAACCTAACTTTAATTTTCGCCAAGAGCCCTATGCAATTATCGTTATAAGCAATAATCGCCTCATCCGGATTAGAAAATATCTTGCCCTCGCCTTTTGAATTAGGCCTTATTTTACTGATAAAGTGGCAGCCGATAATTATATCCTGGGTAGGCGTGGCTATTGGCCGGCCGTCTGCGGGTGAAAATATATTATTTACCGAAAGCATGATGACCTTTGCTTCCAGCTGAGCTTCTGTTGAAAGCGGCACGTGAACAGCCATTTGGTCACCGTCAAAGTCAGCGTTAAAAGCAGTGCAGACCAAGGGATGAATCCTTATGGCCTTACCTTCGGTCAAAAGCGGTTGAAAAGCCTGGATGCTTAATTTATGCAAGGTAGGCGCGCGGTTTAACATCACGGGATGATCTTTTATAACCTCGTCAAGAATATCCCAAACCTCTGTCTTAGCCCGTTCAACCATTTTCTTGGCGCCTTTAATAGTGTGGACTATATCTTTTTCGCGTAGCTTTCTGATTATGAACGGCTCAAATAATTCCAAGGCCATATATTTAGGTATACCGCATTGATGCAACTTTAGTTCCGGCCCTACAACAATGACTGAACGGCCGGAATAATCAACGCGTTTTCCTAATAAATTCTGTCTGAACCTGCCTTGTTTGCCCTTTAACATATCAGACAAAGATTTTAAAGGACGGTTGTTTGAACCTAAAACCGGCCGGCCATGCCTTCCGTTATCCAGCAACGCATCGACTGCTTCTTGCAACATGCGTTTTTCGTTACGGACTATGATATCCGGCGCATTAAGCTCTAAGAGTTTCTTAAGCCGGTTATTGCGGTTTATTACCCTTCTATATAAATCATTCAAATCGCTTGTCGCAAATCTTCCGCCGTCAAGAGGCACTAGAGGCCTTAAATCCGGAGGTATGACCGGTAACACTGTTAAAACCATCCACTCTGCCTTATTGCCGGATTTGCGGAAATCATCCATTATTTTAAGAGTCTTGACCAATCGGCGAGCGCCTGCCCCGTCCTTGGAATCATCTATCTGTTTCCTGAGTTTTTTACAGACATCATCGAGATCGATTTCTTTAAGCAGGGAAAGTATAGCCTCTCCGCCGATCTTTGCCTCGAAACCGTTATTATATTTTTCGAGATATTCCTGATATTTTTCTTCGCTTAAGAGGTCTCCCTTTTTTAAAGGGGTCTCCTTAGGATCAGTTACAATGTATTCTTCATAATAGATAATTTTCTCCAGATCCCTTAAGGATATATCGAGCATTGCCGCAAGCCTGGAAGGAACTGCCTTAAAGAACCAGATATGCGTAACTGCCGTAGCTAATTCTATATGGCCCATCCTTACGCGCCTTACGCTGGAACGGTCTATAGTTACTCCGCAACGGTCGCAAGTAATGCCTTTAAACTTTATGCCTTTGTATTTTCCGCAGTTACATTCCCAATCCCGCACCGGGCCGAATATCTTCTCGCAAAACAACCCGTCTTTTTCCGGTTTCAAGGTCCTGTAATTTATAGTTTCTGCCTTCTTTACTTCGCCGGAGCTCCACTGATGTATGATATTGCCGGAGGCAATTTTTATCGATATGCTGTCAAATTGCAATGTCGTATCTTGAATGGGGTTCACTTACCCTCCTTAAACGCCTTGCTTTTCTCTACTCCAACATCGAGACACAGACCTTGTAATTCCTTAATCAAAACATTGAAAGACTCAGGGATTCCGGGTTTTAAGCGCTGTTCGCCCTTGACGATAGCTTCGTAAATTCTCGTCCTGCCTGAAACGTCATCGCTCTTTACGGTAAGCATTTCTTGAAGAGTATAAGCCGCGCCGTAAGCTTCAAGCGCCCAAACTTCCATTTCACCAAATCTCTGTCCGCCGAATTGCGCCTTACCGCCCAACGGCTGCTGAGTAACTAAGGAATAGGGCCCTATAGAACGGGCGTGAATTTTATCGTCAACTAAATGAATAAGCTTCAAAATGTATATGTAACCTACGGTTACTTTCTGGTCAAAGGGTTCGCCGGTAAATCCGTCGTAAAGCGTTACCTTGCCATCTTCCGGTAAATTAGCTTTTCGTAACATATCCTTTATTTGCTGTTCGCTGGCGCCGTCGAATATCGCAGTCGAAACTCTTATGCCTAAGGCATGCGCTGCCCAGCCTAAATGGGTCTCCAGGATCTGGCCTACGTTCATACGGCTAGGCACGCCTAAAGGATTAAGCACTATGTCTACCGGGATACCGTCTTCGGTGAAGGGCATATCCTGTTCCGGTAAAATCTTTGCCACAACGCCTTTATTACCATGGCGGCCGGCAATCTTATCTCCCTCGGACAACCTTCTCTTCATAGCTATGAATACTACAACTCTCTTTAAAACACCCGCAGGAAGCTCGTCGCCGCGTTTTACATTTTCTATTTCCTGCTCTTGCTCGCCAATCAAGTTCTTTATCTGATCGTCAAATATCTCTTCGATATGACGAGCTTCTTCGTTGGAAGACAAATCCATCTTTGCTAATTTTTTCTTATCCACCCCTAGTACGCGGCACAATTTCTTTTCTTTTTCTTCTTCTATGTAAGCTATCTCCTGGCTGTAATATTCTTTGATCTGGCGGATTTTAAGTAATTCCTTCTTCTTTCCCTCATTAGATTTGCGGCCGCGTTCTTTGCGGCTAAATACCTGCACATCAACCACAACGCCCTGAATACCTGGCGGCACAGTCAACGAAGTATCCCGGACATCTCCGGCTTTTTCTCCGAATATCGCCCTTAATAATCTTTCTTCCGGCGAAAGCTCGGATTCTGTTTTCGGAGTGACCTTCCCGACCAAAATATCATCAGGCTCAACTTCAGCCCCGACTCTGACGATACCGTTTTCATCTAAATTCTTCCTAGCTTCTTCGCTGACATTTGGGATATCTGAAGTCACTTCCTCATTGCCAAGCCTGGTTTCTCTTGCCTCAACCTCAAAACGCTCGACATGTATGGAAGTGAGATCGTCTTTCTTAACAACATTCTCGCTGATAAGGATCGCGTCCTCAAAATTAAATCCGCGCCAAGGCATAAACGCTACGAAGAGATTCTTTCCCATTGCTAATTCGCCGTTAGAAGTAGCCATGCTATCAGCAATAACGCTGCCAGCCTCTACACTAGCGCCTAATTTTACTATCGGCCTTTGCCGTAAACATGTATCTGCGTTAGAACGCACGAATTTCTTTAAAGGATAGGTTTCTCTGCCTATCGTGACATGTTCGGAATCAACAGAATTTACCCTGCCGCTATTTTTTGCAAGGACAACAGAACCGGAATCAACTGCTACGCGGCCCTCCATATCCGTGCCCACTAAAGGCGAATCGGTAATCATTAAAGGGACAGCCTGGCGTTGCATGTTTGAACCCATTAAGGCTCTGTTGGCATCATCGTGTTCAAGGAAAGGAATTAAGGAAGTTGCGACTGAGAAGAGTTGTTTCGGAGATACATCCATGTAATCTATTTTACTGGGCGAAACTTTAGGGAAATCACCTTTATGCCTGCAGGAAACTAATTTATCTACAAATCTACTATCTTCGTCAAGCTCGGCGTTAGCCTGGGCAATAATCTTATTTTCATCTATGTCCGCAGTAAGATATTCGATTTTACGCGTGACCTTACCGTCTTCGACTTTGCGATACGGCGTTTCAATAAGGCCCAATTCATTTACCCGGGCGTAATTAGTAAGAGAAGAAATCAGGCCGATATTCGGGCCTTCTGGAGTTTCAATAGGACAGACCCTGCCGTAATGCGAAGAGTGAATATCCCTTACTTCAAAACCAGCTCTCTCGCGTGAAAGGCCGCCCGGACCTAAGGCGCTTAATCTTCTTTTATGGGTTAATTCTGATAAAGGGTTTACCTGGTCCATGAATTGCGAAAGCTGGCTTCTTCCGAAGAAATCCCGGATCTGGCTAGAGAGCAATTTGGAATTTATTAAGTGGTGTACGGATAAATTTTCGATGTCGCCAAGAATCGCGAATCTTTCGCGCACTAAACGTTCTAGGCGCGCCAGGCCTATACGCACCTGATTTTGTACTAGTTCTCCCACTGTTTTTACCCTGCGATTGCCTAAATGATCGATGTCGTCAACTGCGCCTTTTCCTAATTTTAAATTAATCAAATATTTAATTACTTCAACGACAGTCTCTTTATCCAAAGTTCTCTTTGTTAGAGAAACGTTCAATCCTAATTTGCGGTTTAAAATAAAACGCCCGGCCTTCTCCAAGTCATATCGTTTGTTGTCGAGAAATAGCCGGGTAAATAATTGCTCAGCCGAATCATTAGTAACCGGTTCGGTGGGGCGCATTTTGCGATAAAAATCCATCAGCGCTTCTGCCCTGGTCTTGCTGGAATCCTTCTTTAAAGTATTATTTATAAGTTCGGGTACTGGGTTACCGAATGCCTTTTGGATCTCTTCGTTTGTTTCAAGCCCGAATATCCTTAAAATTTGCGTCGCGGTAAAATTGCGTTTCCTGTCGACATAGGCAATAATGGTATCGGATAGGTCAGCTTTAAATTCAAGCCAAGCGCCCCTGTAAGGAATAATCCTGGCATAGTAAAGACTTTTACCGGTGGGGTGTTCCTCGCTTTCAAAAGATACGCCGGGCGATCTTTGCAGCTGGCTTACGATAATTCTTTCGTCGCCGTTTATTATAAACGTGGCGTTCTCGGTCATTAGCGGAATGTCACCGAAATAAACTTCCTGTTCCTTGGTTTCCTTCGGTGAAACTATTCTTATCTTAACCTTTAATACGCCGGCGTATGTCACGGCTCTACGCTTACATTCTTCTACCGGGTATTTAGGCTTACCGATCGTATAAGAGATATATTCCAGCTTATATTTGGCATCGTAGCTTTCAATGGGGAATATCTCTTCAAATACCTCTTGCAGACCTATTGATTTCCTGGCGCGCGCGCTGATATTCATCTGGAGAAAGCTATCATAAGCCTCGCGCTGGACATCCAATAGATGAGGTATGGGATAAACCTCTTTTAGCTTAGCAAAACCTTTTCTTTTATCCATAAAATAAGGGTTTTAAAAAATTATTTAAGCTCTACTTTTGCGCCCGCGGCTTCTACTTTTTTCTTAATTTCGTTAGCTTCTTCCTTCGGGACGTTCTCTTTAATCGGCTTTGGAGCTGAATCAACCAAATCTTTTGCTTCTTTTAGGCCGAGATTGGTTATTGCGCGCACTTCCTTGATAACCGCAATCTTGTTTGTTCCGACTTCAGCCAAAATTACATTAAAGGTCGTTTTCTCTTCGACTTCTGCCGCTGCCGCGCCCGGTGCTGCCACGCCCATAGCCATAGCCGGCATAGCTGCTACGCCGAACTTATCCTCAAGTGCCTTTACTAAATCAGAAAGCTCCAGGACACTTAAGCCCTCTATTGTTTTAATTACATCTTCGATCTTTGCCATTTCTTCCTCCTTGAATTTTTAGTAAGCTTTATTAACCTTGCGTTGGGTTTTGTTTATTCTCTCGGTTTTCCTGCTTTTCTTTCCCTTGTTTAGCAGATTCCAGACAAAGCATAAGTTTTCTTAAGGGTTGTTCCAATACAGCTCTGAATCTATATAAAGGCGATTTTATCGAATAAACGGTCTTGGCAATCAATTCCTGGCGGCTGGGCAATTTAGCCATACGGTCAAAATCAGCGCCGGAAAGTTTTTTGTCTTCAAGAAAGCCGCCTAATATTTTAAAAAATTCATGCTCCTTCGAAAATTCAGAAAGGACCTTGGATATCGCTACGATATCATTGCCGGCGAATATCAAACCTGTCGGGCCGAGGGCATCATTTATCAATGAATCCTTCTCAAGGTTTTTTAAAAACCTCTTAAAAAGCGAAGTCTTGGTTAAATAAAGCCTGGCGTCCGTATCTAATAAAGCCTGGCGTAATTGGCTCAAATCTCCGGAACTCACTTTGTTAAAATTAGCCGCGATCAGATTGGCGTGCGCCTGGTAAGCTTGACTGAGTTTTTTTATAATCGCTTCTCTGTAAATATAACCTGTCTTTTTCGTTTTATCCTGCGCGGTATTCATAATCTTAAATTTTAAGCCTAAGCCCAGGCCCCATGGTAGAAGATATAAACATTGATTTTATAAATTGGCCTTTTACCGAAGCGGGTTTTGCCTGGTTAAACGCCTCAAAAAACACATTAAAATTCTTTTCCAAGGCTTCAACGCTAAAAGAAAGTTTTCCGATGCTCAAGAGCATACCGCCTTGTTTATTGACTCTAAATTCTACTTTTCCGGCTTTTAACTCTTTGATGATCTTAGCCACATCGTTAGTTACCGTACCTGTCTTAGGGCTAGGCATAAGTCCGCGGGGCCCGAGAACTTTACCCAGGCGGCTTACGTCCTTCATCATATCCGGAGTTGCGACAACTGAATCAAAATCCATAAATCCCTTACTGACTTTGTCTATTAAATCGTTAGCGCCAACCGCATCAGCGCCGGCGTCCTTTGCCTGAGCCTCTGACTCGCCTTTACAAAATACCAGTACGCGCACTTTTTTGCCGGTGCCGCTGGGCAACACAACCGTTCCGCGGACCATCTGGTCGGCTTTCTTTGGATCGATATTTAAGCTTAGCGCCACATCTACGCTTTCGTCAAATTTAAGTTTAGGCAATTGTTTGATCAAAGAGATGGCCTCGGAAAACGAGTAAGATTTCGATTTATCAATCTGCTCAAGCGCTTGTTTAAATCTTTTACTTGGATTATTCATCTAGTTTTCCACCGAGATGCCCATACTTCTGGCAGTGCCGGAAATTATTTTTATTGCGACTTCTATGTTTTTAGTATTTAAATCTTTCATTTTTTGCTTGGCAATCTCGATAACGGCAGACTTGGAAATCGTGGCGATTTTTTCCTTACCGGCTGTTCCGGATGCCTTAGCTAAATTACAGGCGCGCTTGAGTAAAACCGAAGATGGCGGGCTTTTAATGATAAAATCGAACGTCCTGTCTTCGTATTGGCTGATTACTACCGGCAAAATCAAGCCGTCCCTATCCTTGGTCTGCTCGTTAAAAGACTTACAGAATTGCATGATATTAATACCATGCTGGCCCAGGGCCGGGCCTACGGGAGGTGCGGGATTAGCAGCGCCTGCCGGAACATGCAGCCTGACTTGAGCTATAATTTTCTTTTTTGATTTTTTGACTGCCATAAGCCTTAAATTTTTTCTACCTGCCAATATTCAAGTTCAACCGGCGTTGCCCTGCCGAATATCGAAACGCTTGCCTTTAGCTTGCCTTTTTCCGGATGAACTTCGTCAATAGTGCCGTTAAAATTTACAAACGGGCCGTCTATGATCCTTACGGACTCGCCTATTTCAAAAATTACTTTTGGACTGGGTTTTGATTCGGAATCTTTAGAACGGGAGAGAATTGCCTCAACCTCTTTCTCGCTTAACGCCGAAGGCTTTTTGCCCATGCCAATGAAACTCGTAACACCCGGAGTATTTTTGATCAAGAACCAGGTATGTTCGGTTAAATCCATGTTGATCAAAAGATAGCCGGGAAAAAATTTTCTATGAGAAACACGCCTCTTGCCGCTTCTAATTTCAGAGATTTGCTCGGTAGGGATAAGGACCTTTTCAATTTCTTGGGTCAGGCCTGCGCTATTAATCCTATGCTCCAGGCTTAATTTTACCTTTTCCTCAGAACCGGTTTGAGTATGAACGATGTACCACTTTTTCATTTTAAAAATAAGCTGAGAAGTTTTGATAATCCTAAATCTATTACGCCTACAAAAACGCTCAAAAATGCCGTTAAAACTAAAATTACCATGGTTGAAGTTATTACTTCTTTGCGCGTCGGCCAGGAAACCTTTATAAGCTCAGCGCGGACCTCTCTCAAGAATTTAACTATACTGGCGTAATTCTTTACGACAAAAAACAATGCCACGCCAATAATTAAACCGAGAAGAATTTTACCAAAATTTGAGACAAAAAAATCCATAGGCCTCTTTTGCTATTTTTACGGGGGCGGCAGGACTCGAACCTACAGTTCGGGTTTTGGAGACCCGCCGTTTAGCCAGTTAACGGACGCCCCCAAATTTGCCGGGGCAGTCAAAAGCGCTATTTTATTTCCTTATGCGCAGTGTGTTTTCTGCAAAACCTGCAAAATTTTTTTAACTCTAACCTTTCGGTGTGCAGTTTTTTATTTTTAGTCGAAGAATAATTTTTCCGTCGACAATCTAAGCATTCCAGCGTAATTATCTCTCTCATTTGTTTAAGTTAAATCCTTAATTAAGCCCCCGACCGGAATTGAACCGGTGACCCCGTCCTTACCAAGGACGTGCTCTACCTACTGAGCTACAGGGGCAGACTACATAAAGGATAGATTTTACACGAGGTTACGTACTTTGTCAAGAAGAAATTTGATTATTTTTGGGGCTAGTTTAATGCGGTTGGCTTTCGAGCAAAATATTCAAGGAATGAGCGTATCTAATCAAAAACAGATTCTCTGCATTGCTGGCATAAAAACCACCCTTAATAAGGCAGTTGAATTTTTGGATGTGCCTAGAGCTATCCTTCTCATTCCTTACAAAAACCTGGGTCTGGAGACTCTCCCGGTGGTCTTCCACAGGCTTAATCAGGTAGACATACTTCCTCTGAGTCGTAGAGATGAAATCCTTGCTTTCGTTGGTTATGCTGCTGGAAAACACCCTGCGCCTTTTATCAGTAGAAGATAAATTTTTGAATAATATTTCTCTTTTCATGGCTTTTAAAATATGCATTTTACTTATTAAAAAAAATTAAAAAGTTGTTAAAAAAAATACTCCTATATTGCTAAGTATAACATATAATTAGACTTGCGTCAACGAACCAGCCAGGGGAATTTTACTCTATTTTCTTTTTTCTCTAACAACCTGGAAATATTAGACTTATGGCGTAAGAGCCCAAAGAAAGCAACGAGCAGCGAGAAGATTATGAGAACCTTTGACTTAGTCAAAATAATGACTAAAACCGGAAGGAATAATGCGCAAATTATAGACGCTAAAGAAACAAAACCGGTTATCAGGAAAATAGATAACCAGATTACTATACTAAATAACAAAACCAGCCTCAACTGGCCGAGGGCCACAGCTAAACCTATCAGGACACCCAGGCTAGTAGCTACCCCCTTGCCGCCTTTAAAACCTAAAAATATAGACCAATTATGGCCGGCGATAGCGCTAATGCCAAGCGCGATCCTTAGGACTTCATCTGTGGCCTGGGATTTACCTATTAATATAGGTAAAAAAACAACCGCAAAAATTCCTTTGAAAATATCGATCAATAATACTACAACCCCCCATTGTTTACCAAGAACTCTGAAAACATTAGTCGCGCCAACATTGCCTGAGCCGTATTTTCGTATGTCAATACCCTTCAAAATTTTTCCCAGCCAAAAACCGGTAGGTATTGAGCCGATTAAAAAACTTAAAAGAACCAAATAAACTATGCTCACTTTACGTCCTCAAACAATAAAAGCTTCAGCCCTTTACGCATGTAATCGAATCCCGAAATTAAGGTCAGTATGACCGTTATGGTCCAGAAAATAAAAGATATTTCGAATTGCAACAGCAGGCTTACGATAGTTGCCATTTGTAACCCCGTAGTCAGCTTACCCCAGCTTGTCGGAATAATCTTTACATGCTGGCGGACGACAAAAATCAAAAATGTGCCAAATGAGATTATTAAATCCCGGGCTATAACTACAATAACCACCCAAAGCGGCAATATAATATCGCCTAGAGCCCGCCCCTTAATATAAAGCGTTATGTAAGTACTTAACAGTAATAACTTATCGGCCAAGGGATCGATAATCGGCCCGAGCGTAGTATTTTCTTTTTTTAACCTGGCAACCATACCGTCTAAAGCGTCAGAAATAACTGCCAAAAGAAATATAGCCAATGCGACAAGGCGGAGATATTCATGTTCCGGATCGTAATTAATAACTGCGAAGATAAAAAAAGGTATGGTTATTATCCTTAAGGCGGAAATTTTATTAGCGTATCTCATTTTATTATTCTCATACGGTTAATCGGCCAATAGATAAGGATAGCCTTGCCGATTAAATATTTCTTATCAACAAAACCCCAATAACGGCTGTCGCGGGAAGAGCTGCTGTTATCTCCCAGGCAATAATAGGAATCCTTAGCAATCGTGACAATTTGTTCAGACTGCCCATAGGGGCCTTCATTTAAATATATGCCTTTTCTTATTTGTGTATTATCAACCAAATGGTTATTGATATAAATATCACCGTTTCTGATTTCTATTGTTTCGCCGGGTAAGCCGATAAGGCGTTTTATGTAGTCCTTGGTCGATGTATCGCGCAAGAATAAAAATAAACGCTTAAATACCGAACCTGACGACTCGTCATCTAAATAATCTTTCAGGCTTGAAAAATTACGCTTACCGGCGCTTTCCGGATAAACAAAAACTATTACATCCCCTCTCTCGGGGTTTTTTAACACAGGGAGCTTAACATCTAAAAGCGGAATCTGGGGCCCGTACAAAAACTTATTCACAAGTATGCGGTCTCCCGGCAATAACGTAGGTATCATCGAACCGCTGGGAATTTTAAATGCCTGGACAAAAAAAGTCCTTATAAACATCGCTAAAAGAAAAGCGATAACAATTGCCTCTGTCCACTCCCTGAATGAACTCTTTACGTTACTTTTAATTTTATTTTTTTTCATTTATTAACGGATTTTTATAGCTGCCAGAAATGCCTCTTGGGGTATCTGGATCCTGCCAAATTGTTTTAATCGTTTTTTGCCTTCCTTCTGCTTCTCCCACAATTTTCTTTTTCGGGTTATGTCGCCGCCGGAACATTTACTGGTTACATTCTTTCCTAAAGAACCCTTTCTCTCGGAAGCAATAACCTGCGAACCTATTGCCGCCTGGATCCTTATTTCAAAAATCTGCTTGGGGATAAGCTCTTTTAATTTTAAGACTAACTCTCTTCCGACATCTCTAGACTTCTCTTTATGAACAAGCTGGGAAAAACTGTCAAAGCGCTGTTCGTTGATGATAATGTCCAATTTTACCAGTTCCGCAGGCTGATAGCCAATAAATTCATAGTCAAGCGAGCCATAGCCTTTAGTGAGGGATTTTACCTGGTCATAAAAATTCACGATTGCTTCGGATAACGGCATCTCGAATATAAATTCCATTCTCTCTTCGCCTAAATATTCGCTAGTCTTATAAACGCCCCTTCTCTCTTTTACCGCCTCGCAGATATTGTCCATAAATTTTGCCGGAGCGACTATCAGGGCTTTTATCAAAGGTTCTTCCACCTTGGCTATATCCTGAGGCGCAGGAAACTTTGAAGGGTTGTCGACAATTACGACAGTGCCGTCTTTTTTTAATGCCCGGTAGACAACATTAGGTGTTGTTAAAATAAGATCCAGGTCGTATTCACGCTCCAATCTTTCCTGGATAATTTCCATGTGTAAAAGCCCTAAAAAACCGCAACGAAAACCAAAACCGCAACTGGTAGAATTTTCCGGCTCATAGACAAATGAGGCGTCATTTAAATGCAGCTTCCCCAGGGCTTCCCTTAAAATAGCGAAATCTTTAGAGTTTATCGGATATATCCCGCAAAAAACAAGCGGTTTTACTTTTCGATAACCCGGCAAGGGCGATGGGGCGCTATTTTCCATTTTAGTTATCGTATCGCCGACAGCGACATCTTTTGCCTGGCGGATATTTGCGCTAAAAAAACCTACCTCTCCTGCTGTCAGAGTATCTACATTAACCGGTTTTGGCGTAGATACAGCTAACTCTTCGATATCATATGTATTTCGTTCGTGCATGAACAGGATCTTATCTCTGCGCTTAAGCGTGCCGTTAACGATCTTCACGTAAACTATAACCCCCTTAAAGACATCGAAAGCCGAGTCAAAAATTAAAGCTTGTAACGGCGCATCCGTATCGCCCTGGGGAGGCGGAACGTCCCTTACAACCCTGTCCAAAATTTCTTTTATTCCAATACCTTCCTTAGCCGACGCTAAAATTATCTCTTCTTCTTTAAATTTTAGGTTATCCACCATTTGCTTAAGCACCATTTCTAAGCTAATGCTGGATATATCAATCTTGTTAATCACGGGTATAATCTTTACGCCTTGCTCTTTTGCCAAGTAATAATTGGCTAAGGTTTGCGCCTCTACGCCTTGCGAAGCATCTACTAAAAGAACTGCGCCCTCGCAGGCATATATTGACTTGGAAACTTCATAAGAAAAATCAACATGCCCGGGCGTGTCTATTAAATTAAGAGTGTAATCGTTGCCGTCATATGCCTTATATTGAAGGCGCACGGCCGAAGATTTTATGGTAATTCCTCTCTCTCGCTCCAGTTCCATGTCATCCAGGACCTGGTCCGTATGGCTGCGCTTATCAATGGCTCCGGTAAGCTCTAATATCCTGTCAGCCAAGGTAGATTTGCCGTGGTCGATGTGCGCAATAATTGAAAAATTCCTGATGAACTCTTTTTTCATTTAAATTTTACTTCCGCTCTCCTTGCCGAAACCAGCTTAAATAATTTATCTACCACCTGATCAATTGATAGATTTGAAGTATCGACATACACGGCATCAGCGGCTTTTTTCAATGCCCCGAATTTACGGCTAATATCGCATCTGTCTCTACGCTCTATGGAGTCATTTATTTCCTTAAGCGAAACTTTCATACTCTTCTTCTGTAATTCCTTGCATCTTCTCTTGGCTCGCACGTCTAGTGAGGCATCAAGATAAAATTTAACAAACGCCCTGGGGAATACTACCGTGCCTATATCCCTGCCCTCAACCACGCAATCCTCTCTACCGGCTATTTTCCTCTGCAAATCAACCATTACCTCTCTTATGGGTTTTAATCTCGCCACGAATGAGACAAGCGAACTTACCAAAGGCGTCCTTATTAAGTCATTAACAAGTTCTCCGTTTAAATATACATTAAGGTTGCCTTTATTTGTTCTTTCAAGGTTTATGCGCGATTTTTGAGCGGATTTTACAAGGGCCTTAGAATCGAGGAAATTCACGTGAGATTTTATGGCATTCAAGGTCACGGCTCGATACATGGCTCCTGTGTCCAAATATAGGTAGCCTAATCTTTTAGACAGAAATTTAGCCACAGTGCTTTTGCCGGCACCGGCAGGTCCGTCAACTGCAATAATTTTAGGGTTTGAATTAAATACAGTTAGGCAGGTCTTATTGTTTTTAGAGATTGTCACGTATAAGTTTTGCTTTTAGAAAAAACTTCTCTAATGCATCCCAGTCTTTTCTCTTTAACAAGCCTTCTAAAGTTTTCAGCTGAATCTTAAACCGCTTAATCGAAGCCAAAATTTCTTTTCTATTTGTCGAACAGATATCCCGCCAAATTTCTGGGTTAGAAGAAGCAAGCCTGGTGCAATCCTTAAGGCCACTCCCGGAAAACCGCAAATAATCAGGCGAAATGCTCTTTATCAGGGCGAAAGAAACCATGTGCGGCAAATGGCTGACTAACGAGACTATGTGATCGTGAATTGCCGGGTTAATAACACAAACCTTCGCCCCTAACCGCTTCCAGAAATCCTGAAGTTTAACCAAAGTCTTTTTATCCGTCTTTTTGCCCGGGGTGATGAAACAAATCGCTTTTACAAACAAATCCGCTTTGGCAAAAATCAGGCCGCTCTTCTCTGAGCCGGCTAAAGGATGCACTCCGATAAAATTTATGCGTTTTCTACTGGCAGCAATTTCTATCGTCTCAACAATCTCTTTCTTAGTGCTGCCGACATCTATTAAAACGGCGCCGGGTTTCATGACTTTTATTACTTTTAGAGCTATTTCCTTTATGGATTCAGCCGGCGTGGCAAGAACCACTAGATCTGCCGTCTTCGCTGCCTTTAAACAATCAAAATAAACAACATCAACCATTCCTAACCTCTTGGCAGCCAAGGCAGATTTCCTCTTTCTGAAAAACCCGACTATTACCTTAGCCAATCCTCTTTTCTTTACAGCCAAGGCAAACGATGCTCCCAACAAACCAACGCCGATGATAGCGACCTTTCCAAATATAATCTTCCTGGAACCGGTTTTTGTCATTAAATTTCCCTGCCTACGGCCGAGGCTACAGATTTTAAATTATTCATAAGCTCTCTGAATTTTTGTGGCAATAGAGACTGCGCGCCGTCAGAAAGAGCTTCTTCCGGCTTTGAATGCACTTCAACAAGGATGCCGTCAGCTCCCGCAGCAACAGCAGCAAGGGCCAAAGGCGTGACCAGCCCCCATTTGCCGCAAGCGTGCGACGGATCAACTATTATAGGTAGATGCGACAATATCTTGATTGCCGGAACGCAGGATATATCAAGAGTATTTCTGGTGAAATCCTCAAAAGTCCTTATGCCCCTTTCACATAGTATCACATTAAAATTACCGGCAGAAAGGATGTATTCAGCCGACATCAATAGCTCTTTCACCGTAGACATCAGGCCTCTTTTTAAGATTACAGGTTTTTTGATCGCACCTACTTCTTTAAGTAGATTAAAATTCTGCATATTCCTGGCGCCGATCTGCAACACGTCAGCATACCTGGCTACAAGCTCGACATCCCGCGTATCCATAACCTCTGTTGCGGTAACAAGGTTGAATTCATCGCCGACTGCTTTTAAGATTTTTAGCCCCTCTTCTCCTAACCCTTGAAAACTATAAGGAGAAGTCCTGGGTTTGAATGCCCCGCCGCGCAAAACTTCTACGCCGCAAGCCTTAACCTCTTTGGCGATCTCTTTTAACATCTTATGGTTTTCGATTGCGCAAGGCCCGGCAATAGTTATGACTTTTTTCCCACCCAGTTTGACACCTTTTCCCAAATCAATTATAGACGGTTCAGAACGGAATTCCCGGGAAACAAGCTTGTACGGCGCAAGTACCGGCATGACTTTCTCAACGCCGGGAAATACCTCCAGAGGCGTAGCGCGCAAAATATCCTCAGGCCCGATAACGCCTATAATTGTGCGCTGCGTACCCTGGGAAACCATGGCTGTTAAACCTACTTTTTTAATCCGCTCCTGGATATAATTAATCTGTTCCTTAGTGGCTTCTGGTTTTAAAACTATTATCATTTTTTCTCCTTGATTGTTTTTAAGCCTTCTAAAAATGCAAGGTTTTCATCGTGCGTACCTATAGTAAGCCTTATATAATCTTTAAGCCCGTAAGCTGACATACCCCTGACGATTATCCCGAGCTTTAGCATCTTTGCAAAGAAAGCCTCAGAACTCGGAGCTACCTCAATCAATATAAAATTAGCCGCGGAAGGAATAAACTTTATTCCTATCTCAATAAATTTTTTATAAAGAAATTCCTTTTCCTGCCAAATCAACTCTTGGGTTTTTTTAACGAATTCATAATCATCTATGGCTGCTTGAGCGGCTGCCGCGGCTAGAGAGTTTACATTAAAAGGCTGTCTCACAGTGTTTAAAACTTCCGCAAATTCCGGCCGCGTAACAGCAAAGCCGATACGTAACCCGGCTAAGCCGTAAATTTTGGAAAAAGTCCGCAGGATTATCACATTATAATTTTTCACATATTTCAAAGTGTCGGGAAAACTTCCGGTATCGACAAATTCGTTATAAGCTTCATCAAAAACGACTACGACCTCGGAGGGGATTTTTTTTAAAAATTTCTCTGCCTCATTTTTTGTAACATACGTTCCCGTGGGATTATTTGGATTAGCTATAAAGACCAAACGGGTTTTTTTAGTTATAGCCTTTGCAATAGAATCCAAATCGTAACGCAATCTCTTGAGGCCGATAGCTTTAAATTTGCGGTTGTTTACCTTGGCGATAATTTCATACTCAAGGAATGTAGACTTAGCCGACAAGACTTCATTGCCCGGCTCGCTAAACCCCTTGATAACACAGTCAATAAGTTCGTCGCTGCCGTTACCAAAAACTAGCGACTCAATCCCGAGATTCAGCTTCGTAGCCACCTTTTTCTTGAGTTCGTAATAGTTAGAGTCCGGATAACGATTTATGCCGGCTAATTGCTTCTCTATAGCTCGAACCGCCATTGGCGATGGCCCTAGGGGATTCTCGTTAGAAGCAAGCTTGATAATCTGTTTAGCGGAAAGCCCGGATTCTCTTGCTAATTCCTCAATAGGCTTACCTGCGACATAAGGAGTTACCGTCTTTAAGGCTCGATTGTAGATATTCATAATATTGATAAATTACATCGGATAAGAACCGAGTATTTTCAGGAACTTGCATTTTTTTGCCAGTTCCACTAATGCCTTCTTCACTTTTGGCTCTTCGCGATGGCCGGCCAAATCAAGGAAGAAGTAATAATCCCAAGCCTTTTTCTTAGACGGCCGAGATTCGATCTTTGTAAGATTAATCCTGTATTTTTTGAACGGTGCAAGCATGTCTGATAACGCGCCTACCCGATCCTGGATAGAAAACATAATCGAGGTCTTGTCGTGGCCCGTAGACGGAACATCGCTATTACCAATGAGGAAAAACCTGGTTATATTGTGCGGACTGTCCTCTATAGCCTTAGAAACCACTTTTAAATTGTAAATTTTGGCCGCAAGAATAGAAGCAATACAGGCAGAATCTTTTTCTTTTAAGGCTATCTGCGCGGCCCTAGAGCTGCTGGATACCTCAATCAATTCCACATTGGATAAATTAGCCTGAAGCCACATGCGGCATTGCCCGAAAATTTGAGGGTTTGAATATACGCGTTTAATCCTCGAACGCGGGCTGTTACTTAAAAGATTATGTGAAACCTCCAAAATCATCTGGGAACAAATCTTTAAATCCGTTTCTGAAAGCATGTCCATAGTGTGGCTAACCGCGCCCTCGATTGAATTCTCTACCGGGACCACGCCATAATCAGCTTCGCCTTTCTCTACGAGCATGAAGCAATCGCTTATGGAATCTGCCGCCAGATAATCAACCTGTGAACCGAATTTCTTCATCGCCGCTAGATGTGAGAAACTTGCCTCCGGCCCCATATAAGCAATTTTTATCGGCTTCTCTAAAGCAAGCATGCTGGACATTATCTCTCTATAAATCGCCTCAACAGATTCCTGCGATATCGGGCCTTTATTGAGGTTTGCAAGCTTCTTTAGAACCTGCCGCTCACGGTCTGCGGCATAAATACCGGCGCCTTTGTCCATTTTAATCTTGCCTATATCTAAACTGACCTTGGCACGCTTATTTAAAAGTTGAAGTATGTTAGAGTCAAGCCCATCTATCGCATGTCTTAATTTTTCAATACTTTTTTTCATGATTAAACCTCGGGATTATTGTTTTGCTCCGGCTCAATATTTTCACTTACCATCCTTACCCCGGAATTCGCATCTGTATCTATATCTAATTTTTTCTCATGTTCCTGCGCCATCTCTAATGCTTCCTTTACTTTCTGCGGCTGGCTGGTCATAGTAGCAAATTCTTCAATAGGCGGTAAATCCTCCAAGGACTTCAAGCCAAAATATTCCAGAAATTCACGAGTGGTGACATAAAGAAAAGGCCTGCCGATAACTTCTTTTCTGCCAGAAGTACGAATAAGATTTTTTTCTAAAAGTGTCTTTATAACTCCGTCAACGTTTACGCCCCTTAAAGATTCAATATCCAGCCTTGTTAAAGGCTGTTTATATGCAATAATCGCCAGGGTCTCTAGGCTTGGAGCAGAGAGCCTTTCCACGTGTTTGATTTTATATAGATTTTTCACAAAGGCAGCATAATCCCTATTTGTGCACATCCTGTAGCCGCCCGCAACCTCTATTACCTGAACACCGCTTGCCCTTTGGCTATATTCCTGCTGTAATTCTCCCACAAGAACGCGAATCTGTTCAGCTTCTATATCCCCAATAACCTGTTTAATCTGAGCTATGGTTAAGGGTACTTCGCTTGAGAAAATCAATGCTTCAATTATATTTTTAAGCTTATCCATTTTTCCCAACTTTACGATTCTGCCTATAAACTTCATTAAGCAGATCTTCTATTGTCCCTATTTCCGGTGAGCGCTGCAATGCCCTTTTGATCATTTCAGACGCTTCCTGCCTCTTATACTGTAGTTGTTCCAGGACCTGCAAAGCCTGTTCTTCTAAACCTTTCGACAATTCGACTTCCTTTGACACCTCATCTTGAATTAGTCCGAAACGGCCTACTTTATCCTGCAATTTGGCAATAATATCCTTGGCTCTTTGGCGGCCGATCCCGGGCAAGCTAGTAAGAAAACCTGTATCGGCCCTGCATATGGCCTGAGCGATCTCGGAAATAGGTTTATTTATCGCTCTTATAGCTGCGCGCGGGCCGATCCCGGAAACAGATATAAACTGCTCAAAGAATTCTTTCTCCATTTTATTTGAAAATCCTATCAATACCGGCGTGCTGCGAGAAGGCTCTACCTGATGATAGTGATAAGTTATAAGGGTTAAAAATTTATCTTCTGGCAATGCTGTTGCAATGCGCTGCAAAATCGTCACCGGAACAAGTATCTCATAGCATATCCCGTTGACTTCTAATATAAGATGGTTATTACCGATATGGGAAACCTTGCCGCAAATCTGGGCTATCATTGATACCTTTTCAGCGTGTGTCCGTGCGTTATTGCTACGGCCAAAGCGTCGGTTATATCAAAATATTTCGGATTATCTTTAATCTTTAATAATTGCTGGACCATTCTTTTAACCTGCTCCTTGGAAGCCCTGCCTCTGCCCACGACTGCTTTTTTAATGTGCGTTGAAGGATACTCAAACAAAGGAACGCCCAATTGCGAACATATAAGGCAAATCACGCCTCTCGCTTGTCCTAAGGCATATGAAGTTGCGGGGTGGCGATGGTGAGAATAAATTTTTTCTAAAGCAATTGTTTGAGGCTCAAATTTTTTCACCAATCCGGACATCTCTTTATAAATGAATTCCAGCCTAGTTTCAGTTTTTTCTTTTTTATTAGTCTTTACGACTCCTGCCTCGAGCAAAATAATTCCTTTTCCGCCCCAGTCAATCAAGCCGTATCCAGAAATATAAAGCCCAGGGTCAATCCCTAAGATTTTCATTTATTCGCTAGTTACGGATTCCAGGATATTATCCGGTATATCAAAATTTGCAAAGACCTCTTGCACGTCTTCCTGTTCCTCGATAGCCTCAACTAACCCTAAGATAGATTTTGCTGTCTGGGGATCGGTGATCTTTACGGTTGAGCTGGGCAGCATTGTAATTTCAGCCAATTCAAAAGCAATGCCTTTATCCTGCAGGGCCTTTTTTACAGCCTCTAGATCCTGAGGTTGTGTTGTTATTTCATATTTTTCGCCATCGCTTTTTAAATCTTCGGCCCCGGCATCAAGTATGATTGACAATAATTTATCTTCCTCTATTGTCTTCTTATCAACCAGGATATAACCTCTTTTAGCAAAAAGCCAATTAACCGCCCCTGCTCCGGCGAGGTTGCCGCCTTTTTTGGAAAGTATATTCCTGATCTCTGCGGAAGTGCGGTTTTTATTGTCCGTAAGGGTCTGTATCAGGATTGCTACGCCCGAAGGCCCGTAGGCCTCATACATATTTGATTCATAGTTAACGCCGGGAAGCTCTCCTGTGCCTCTCTTAATAGCCTTAACAACGTTATCTTGGGGCATATTAAATTCTTTTGCCTTGAGCATTACTGTGCGTAACCTTGCGTTTGTATCGGGGTTTCCGCCGCCTTCCCTTGCAACGCAAGTAAGCTCGCGGATTAACTTTGTATACATCTTCCCCTTTTTCGCATCGGCTGCTGCTTTCTTGTGCTTAATACTTGCCCACTTTGAATGTCCTGACATAAATTATCTCCTTTAAGCTTGCCTTCCGGCAGTAAACAGTGCCGTATTATACGACGGCCGAAATTCATTTTAACATTTTTTAACGCCTATGTCTAAATCTAAAGAACAGGCAGATAAGCCGAGTTCTGTAAAGTCTGATAACGCCTTGCGGCTTTGCCAGACTTGATGGCCATTCCTCTAAGCTGCCAGATTGCTCCGGCAGCTTCAGCAGTCTACCCACCCACCCATAGTCAAGCTAACTGGAACGGGATATTCCAATTGATGGGCCTATGCGACCTTACTCCGCGTAGAGATTGCCGCGTTTCACCTCGTCCGCCCAAGGGCGGACTACTCGTCTCTGTGGCTCTTATCCTGACTGCGTTAAGCAGCCGGGAAGCATTACTTCCTACGTTTCCCTCTGGAGCTCGGACTTTCCTCCCGCCATACTAATATGGCGAGCAGCCACCTTTGCCTGTTCTTTTATTGCCTTAACCGCTAACCTGTCAGCCTCGCGATTTAATTCGCGGGCAATATTATTAATCTTGACTTCATCAAAATAAGAAAACAAACCCAATGCTTTTAGGTGGAGTTCCTTCAAGGCCTGATTCTTAACTTTATATTTCTTTTTAAGCTGATTGGCCAATAACTGGCTGTCCGTATTAATGATTATTCTCTTGGCCTTAATATTGAGCAGATATTCTAAAGCACAAATTAAAGCCGTATATTCAGCAACATTGTTAGTAGCCTTGCCGATAAATTTGGATATATTGCAAAGCGTTTTTTTATCCTTATAGATAACCGCCCCCACGGCAGCCGGGCCGGGATTACCGCTTGAAGCTCCGTCAATAAAAACCTCTAAAACCGGCGCCTGGGAAATCTTAACAACCTGTTTTTCGAAAAGATCTTCCAAAGATTTAACTCTCCAGTTCTTCTGCCAGATACAATATGCGCGAACACATCTGGCAAAAAATTATCCTGTCATACATTTTTATTTCGTTAATAACCTGGGCCCTGACGTTCATAAAACATCCCTGGCATGTATCATTCTTAACCGAAACAATGGCCAGGCCGGAACGGTTACTTAAGACTCTTTCGTATTCAGCTAAAATCTTGGGGTCGATCTCGACTGTAAGTTGCTTACGCTTACTAAGCAGAGTCCCAAGTTGCGATTCAATTTCCTTGATTGCGTCGTTTATGCGTTTTTTGTCGTTTGCAAGCTTCTGTTCTTCCAACTTTAATCTTTCCTGCTCCTTACTAAACTGGTCCTTCTTGATATCCACCATATCAAAAATTTCCAATAATTCATCCTCAATCACCGACTTGTCCGCCTTGACACTATCTATTTCTTTAAGCATTGCCGAGTATTCTTTATTTGACTTCAAACTATAAAGCTGATTCTGGAATTTTTTTATTGATTCTTCTTTCGAAGAAAGGCCTAATTCTTTATCTTTGCGCTTAACCAAAAGATTATCGATTTCTTTTTTAATTTCTTCTGCCTGCTGTTTTTTGTTCGCAAATTGCTCTTCCAGCTTAGCCAGCTCTTCGGGCTTTTCTATTTTTTCTTTCTCAAAAACAAAAATTTTTGTATCCAAAGCCTGAAGTTCGGTAAGTTTTTGCAATTGCGTTTTTATTGAAATATTTTCTGTCATTTACAGTTTCTCTTGTTCTGTCGATCTTTCATGTTCAAGTATAGATATGGGCGATAGGGGACTTGAACCTCTGACCTCTGCCATGTGAGGGCAGCGCTCTAACCAGCTGAGCTAATCGCCCTAAACATTGTAAACTAGCTGGGCGATAGAGGACTTGAACTTATCATAGGGGCTCTGCCCCTCTGACGTTCGCTTCGCTCTCTGTCACCCCGGAAACGCGGGAAAATTCTTTTCCCGCACCCTTTTTGTTCAAGTATAGCTGGGCGATAGAGGACTTGAACCTCTGACCCGCTGATTATGAGTCAGCTGCTCTGACCAGACTGAGCTAATCGCCCTAAAATTTATTATTTACTCAATTCCTCATCTATGATCTTCTTAAACGTTTCAAACGGCATTGAGCCTTCGACTAAACGGCCGTTGATAAAAAACGCCGGCGTTCCCTGAACCCCGAGTTTTTGCGCATCACTCATATCGCTATCAATCAGGCCTTTAGTTTTTTCACCGGTTAAGCAAGCCTCGAAACTTCCCGTATCCAATCCAATTTCTTTAGCATATTTTTTTAAGTCTGATGTTTCTAAGGAATCGCCTTTGCTGAGCTTATCAAACATCTGCCAATATTTGCCCTGTTCGCCTGCACACTCACAAGCTATTGCCGCGGGCCTTGCCTGGGAATGAAAAGCCAGAGGAAAATTCCTATAAGCAAATTTAACTTTTCCGTTTTTAATATACTCTTTTTCTATCTGAGGGAAAACTCCCTGATAAAACCTTTTAGAAAACGGACATTGAAAATCGCTGAATTCAACCATCAGGACTTTAGCGTTTTTATTCCCCATTACTTCATTATGCCCAGCAGTGACACCTGGGACAACTTTAGAACCCGGCTCAAGGTCTTTAGCTTGAGGCATCGGGATATTGGGCCATTTAGGCTCATTAAACCTGGGTTGCGGAGAAGTCATTTGTTTATCTTTTATCGTAGCCACAATTATTTTAGAACTATATATAACGCTGAAACCTACAATACCAGAAGCAATTAAAACTGAAATACAGATCAATAACAAAAGAAACCTGTTTTTTTCCATGTTTCCCCCTTTCAATTTAAAAATTTGCTTTAATCCTCTTACCTAAATAAATAATTTTACTATATATAAAATTTATTAGCAAGTTATTTCTCTTTGGGCGGGAAACTCTCGAAGCCGACAGCGGAACTTCAAGTTTTTGAGGCAAGGATCAATGAAGCAGGAAAAATGGTCCATTCGCCAAAATTTCTATTGATCTTATCTAAATTCCTAACCAGCTTTTCCCTTTTTGCATCTTCTTCAAAAAGATAAAACGTCTCACTTTTAGTAAAGTTAGATACGCTTACCCCTAAGAGCCGCACTATTAGATGCCTAAAGTTAAAAAGTTTTAATAATAATAGCGAACGTTTAAAAATCTCTGCCCCATCGTAAGTAAACTGACTAAATGTCCTCTGGCGACAGGCTCCTGTCACGTAATCGCTTGAAATAAAAAGAGTTACTGTTTTGCCCTGTATGTTTAATTTTCGTAGTCTCAATGCTACCATTTCTGACAAAAGATACATGAAACTCCTTATGACTTCCGGCTCGCTTGTCGCGCGCCTCAATGTCTGGGAATGCCCTACGGATTTCGGAACTTCTTCTTTTGCGCTAAAATTAACGGCGCTTATGGGATCCCTCCCGTTTGAAACTAGATGCAGCCAAGTCCCGAGTTTACCGAAATTTTTAACCAATAGCCTGACTTCTACGCGCGCCAATTGTCCGCAAGTAAAAATATCGAGGCTATTTAATTTATTTTTCATTTCGCTGCCGATACCGCAGATATTTTCAACGGGCAAATCCTTTAAAATCTCTTTTAATTTCTCTCTACCTAATAAAACCAATCCATCGGGCTTTCCCAATTTTGCGGCTAGTTTCGACGATAGCGGAGTAGGGGCGATGCCGATAGAACAAGTTAGAGCAAATTCTTCTTTTATTCTAGACTTTATATCCTTAGCCATCTGAAGCAAATCTTGCGCTAAATGCCGGCAATCGATGTAGAACTCATCCACGGAATTTATGCTGATGTCCGGGCTAAACTCTTTTAAAATACCAAAAATGCAGTCAGAGGTGTAGATATATTTTGAGCTATCAGCTGCGACGCATTTGGCCCCCGGGCAAAGTTTTAACGCCTGCCAACTCGGCATTCCAGAATCAATACCGAAAGCTTTTGCCTCATAAGAAGCAGCACAAACTATAGACTTATACCTATCTTTCCTGCCGGTTACAATTAATGGTTTGCCGCGTAAGGAAGGATTCACCCTCTGCTCGATGGACGCAAAAAACGCATCCATATCAATATGCATAATCATAAAGCGCAGATTTTAACTAATCGCCAATGCATGAGCCTATTGTTAAGGTTAAGCTGGAAAAGATTCGTGCCGTCATGGAGAGAGAAACAAAAAATACGCGCCCCGCTCTTCGTCTCCTGCCATTTATAAGTAATTTCCTTTATCCGGCATTCCTCGCCCTTCCAGATAAATTTAAGCGGCCTTATCTGGCCATGGCTAAACGTAGCATTTACTTCGATTGATTCGTCTAAATCGAGGGGCTCGCTGGGTAATTTACGGTCCCAACGCGCATTAGGATTAAACATACTTTCTGACAACTGTCAGGACTTTGCCTATTATTTTGGTGTCTTCGTTTGCTTCTAGTTCTGAATATTTATCATTGGCAGGGCACAAAGCTATACGGCTGCCTTCTATCTTCAAAATTTTTATCGTCGCTTCTTCATTTATCATGGCTACGACAATATCGCCGCCCATAGCCGTGTTCTGTTTTTGCACAAGCGCTAAATCCCCTTCCAGGACGCCGATATCTTTTAAGCTGTCGCCCTTTACCCGCAGGGCAAAAACTTCCTGGTTAAAAAGAAAATTATCCAGGTTCACATAGCCGTCTATATCTTCGAAAGCTAATTCCGGCGGGCCAGCCCTTACTTTGCCGATAATTGGTATTTGAAAAATGCGTTCATTGACTAGTTCTATTGCCCGGGCCTGGCCTTGTTTCAACCTGATATAACCCTTTTCCGCAAGGCTCGACAAATAATCTCTCACTGTGCCGGTTGAAGAAAAATTAAAATGGCTGCCGATCTCGCGTATGGTAGGCGGGATATTTTCGCTTTTAATTTTCTCCCAGATGAACTTCAAAACTCTTTTTTGCTTAAGTGTAAGGTCTTTCATACCTTTACTATATACCACACATTTGTGTGGTAGTCAAGTAAAAAACTACCAACTGGTGCTTAGTTTTTTTACGGGTGTCGCAAAGGCTTTTGCGACCAAGTAAAAAACTACTAACTAGGATATATTTCTCGTTTGGTAACGCAGGATCCTGCGTTATGAGGAATACTATGGTAGGAAAATCCGGATCAGATTAGAATAATTCCCGTTGCTGAGAAATGCTTACATCTAAAAATGAACGCAATCTCCTCGCCCGTGTAGGATGCCTTAATTTACGTAATGCCTTTGCCTCTATTTGGCGCACGCGTTCGCGGGTAACCTTAAAAACATTACCCACCTCTTCCAGGGTCCTGGGATTGCCGTCACCTAAACCGAAACGCAGCATAAGGATCTTCTTTTCTCGTTCAGTAAGAGTCTCAAGCGCCTCCTGCATCTCATCCTTAAGCATAGAATGCACTGTCGCATTCGCAGGTGAAACAGCTTTTTTATCTTCGATAAAATCGCCAAAATGAGTGTCGCCTTCATCTCCGATAGGCGTCTGCAAAGAAATTGGCTCCTGGGCTAATTTTAGAATACTTTTTACTTTATCCTGAGACATGCGCATCTGATATGCTATCTCATCCGGATTTGGCTCGCGGCCTTTTTCCTGGACAAACATCCTAGATACACGGATTATTTTGTTTATTGTCTCGGTCATGTGCACAGGGATACGAATAGTCCTTGCCTGGTCGGCTATGGAACGGGTTATCGCCTGCCTTATCCACCAGGTAGCATAGGTCGAGAACTTATAACCGCGCTTATATTCAAACTTTTCAACCGCACGCATAAGGCCGATGTTCCCTTCCTGAATCAAATCTAAGAAAGACAACCCTCTGTTAGTGTATTTTTTAGCAATGCTGACCACTAATCTTAAATTTGCCTCCACAAGAGCCTTCTTTGCCTTACTAAATCTCCATTCTCTCTGCTTTATGACTTTTAAATCATCTTTTATTTTCTTATAATTATCGCACAGGGATATGATTAGTTCTTTCTTTTTCTTTCTCAAGACAGCCGACTTCAACCTGTTGCTGATGATAGATTTCTTTTTTAAATCCCTGTCAATACTGTCTATCTCTTTGATCGTGTCGCTAAGCTTCTTAGCTATGTCCTCTATAACATTAGTGGCAAAATTGAACCCTATTAACAATTGCGTATTATCGCTATCCCTGCGGCTATGGCGCACCTTATGCATCAGGCGGCTGATCTTACGATAAATACTCGGCCGCTTTGCCAGGGGATCAAATTTTATTACATCTTCAAGATTAATATTCTTTTTTAATATATCATTAGCAAGCTGGATAATTTCTTCCCGGGCAAATTTTGTTGCCAGGATTACCTCGCAAAATCTCTTTTCCGCCTCTTCTATCCTTTTAGCCAAGGCAATTTCGTCCTCGCGCGAAAGTAGGGAAATATGCCCCATCTGCTTCAGATACATCTTTACGGGATCATCCAGAGGAATGAATTTTTCCTCTAGGACCGGAGCCTTCTTTTCTTCCTCAGCGACTACGCTTTTTAATTCCTGCGGGCTTAAATCGGGCTTGATCTCGCTCAAATCCCTTTGGGCATCTACAAGCTGTATGTCTTCTTTTCCCAGAATCTCCAATACCTTATCGATCTCTTCCGTAGAAACCACATCCTCGGGCAACAGGTCATTGACCTCATCATAGGTAAGAAACCCTTTGCGTTTTCCTAAAGCTATCAGCCTCTCTACGCCTTTAAGGACTTCGCTCTTTTTCATTTCTCCCGGCTCCTTTAAGTAAAATTTATTTTAAAAATTCTAATTTGCGACTTCTTTAGTCTTGTTCCTTACCAAGCTGTTATATTCGTTTAACAGGCTATTGACCACCTGTTCATCATTCTTATTCTGGGCTTCGATAAGGCGCTCATGTAAAATACGTTTCTTAAAATTAAAACGCTGGCGCTTAATGCGCGTGAGGCACTCCTCGAGCATCTTATCCCTGTCGCTTAAGCATAACCCCTCGATACAGAATTGGTCTTCGTCCAGGGTTAATTCCGATATTATCTGATGCAGAGACCTGTCGCTAAAAAAGTTCATCAATTGATGACTGGCAACTGTTTTTCCTGACTGTTCGATATCAAATATAGTCGTAATAATCTGCCTTATTGTTTCATCCTGAAAATCCTCTACTGAAATCTCCCTCCTGACAAAAGGCACAAGGTTATTATTTTGCAGCATCAATTTCAAAATCATTCTTTCTACTGCCGGAAATGCACTGGGGGAATCTTTTTTTATCGGCGAATTTTCGCCGATCCCGGCGTAAGGACGCTCAGTTGCTTTCTTCGCTTCTTCCTGAAGAGCTTGTTCGTCTAGATTCAGCGTCTGGGAAAGTTTTTTCATGTATTCAGTCTTTAAAATCTCGTCTTTAAACTTGCTTATCGTGGAAAGCATCTCGTGGGCAATACCAGTTCTTCCTTCGATGCTCTTGGGGTCGAAACGCTTAAGCAGCAGAAAAATCTTATAATCGAATAGCCCCAGGGCGTTTTTGATTATTAACCCGAAGTTGACCGAGCCTTTTTCTCTTACAAAAGAATCCGGATCGAATCCCGGCGGCAACACCGCAACTTTGACATTGATATTTTCGTCAATGAATAGATCGAGGCTCCTTAAGGCGGCCAGCTGGCCTGCGCTATCGGCATCGAAGACAACTACTATATTTTTCGTATAACGCTTTAAGAGTCTTATCTGATTGCTGGTAAGTGCCGTCCCGGAAGAAGCTACTATGTTATCAGCACCCTCCTGAAACGGCATTATCATATCCATGTAGCCTTCTACGATTATTACCTGATCGCGATTAATTATTTTTTCTTTAGAAAAATTCAGGCCGTAAAGATTATTCCCTTTTACAAAAATTGGCGTCTCGGGTGAGTTTATATATTTTGCGCTCTCCGGATTCTGCTCCAGGGTCCTGGCTCCGAAAGCTATGATCCTGGATTTCGCGTCGAATATTGGAAAAACTATCCTATTGCGGAACCGGTCATAAAAACCGCCGTTTTCCTTAGCTACGACAAGGCCGCTTTTTTCGATTATATTTAAATTTACTTTGTTAGCTCTTAAATAATTAAGAAGGCTGTCCCAGCTATCCGTCGCAAAGCCAAGTTTGAATTGCTTGGCTGATTCCAGTTTTATTTTCCTTTTTGCAAGGTAGCTGCGGGCTGTTTGGGCCGATTCACTGTTGAGTAAATTCCTATGATAAAATTCCGCTGCTAATTCATTTATCCGATAAATTTCCTGATTCAGATTAACCTTGTTTTCGTCATGCTCCAAAACAGGTATAACCACGCCGACCCTTTTTGCCAGGGTTTCAACCGCCTCTCTAAAATCAAGATGTTCATAACGCATAAGAAAACTGAAGGCGTTGCCTCCGGCATTACAGCCAAAACAGTGATATATGCCCTTTTCCGGGCTTACCATGAAAGAAGGCGTCTTTTCATGATGGAAAGGGCACGCTGCCCTGAAATTCCTGCCGGCTTTTTTTAACGGTATATAACCAGAAATCAGCTCGACTATGTCGACCCTGTTCAGGATATCCTCGAGAATTTTTTCAGGAAATCTTAATGCCATAAATCTACCTTTTGAATCTTTTAAAACCGCCGCCGGAAATAATATCGATTTTCTCTTTGGATTCCAATCTATCCAAGACTATATTCATTCCTAAAGTGTCGCTTGAAATATGGCCGGCTATAACCACATTCACCCTTTCTTTTGTAGCATTATTAAAATGTTCCTCTGATAAATGCATGCAGACCAATGTGCTCACGCCGCCTAATGATAGTTTAGAAAAAACCTCTTTAGAACCCTCTGTGCCGCCGGTCATATCCACAAGAACCTTTCCGGCTTTGGATTTAGGGCTGCCGATGATTATCTTAGGCGGGCAGCGGTTGCTTGACGCGTATTGGTATTCTGGTAGCTGGTTCAAGATAGCGACTATCTCTTTTAGGTCCTGGGGTTTTTTCTTATCAATGAGATTTTGCAAGAATGTAGATGCGCAATTGTCAGCTGCAGTATGCATGCATAGATATGGAATATCTAATAACCTGGCTGTGTCTACTGCCCGCATATGATTTACCGGCATAAAACGCCTTTCGACTTCCTTAATCCGCTCCTGCATCAGGCTCTCGGCAAGGGCTATCGGCACACCGACAGATGCCAATATGTCTGCCTGTACAATCATTACTTCATATAAAGAAGCCAGGGCTTTTCCAGCCGGATGATGCGATATCGCCAGGTCGATTTTCTTATTCTTCTTCTCATTTAACCTATCAACCAGCAATAGTTCCTCGCCCGCGACATCGATCCCGACAAATACCCTTTTGATATCTTTATTTCTATCGCCGTATAGGATCCGCGTATCAGAAAAAGGATTAGAGAGAGAGTCCATGTCGAAAAATTCTTTTCCCTCTTTCAATCCATCGTATTCTTTCTTTTTATTCTCCAGGATCTTAGCTATCGACGCTTTTCCGCGCGGGTCATTATCAATCCCGGCCTTAACAATCTCCTCATAAAATTTACCCAGCTTCATATAAATTTCCTTTCTCAGGTTTTATAATTATTGGATTATTCTTCTATCGCTTTGAAAATTGCTTGGTTTATATTCTCGTTCGGGAATAAAGGCGTGACCATTCTCTCGCTGATAAATGAATATGTCTTGGCGACTGTACCAAAGGTATGTATTCCGAAAAATGAAGTCTTTGCTCCCTTTTCCAGAAAGCCTATCGGAGAAACTATAAAAATCAAGAGGATTAATCCGCTTAAATAGATACTGCGGATTCCTCCTAAAAACGCTCCACCCCATTTGTCCAAAAACGCGATCGGCTGCAGTTTAATGAGGAATAAAAACATCTCCCTGATAAGAAAACTGAAAAAAAGGAAAACCGAAAATAGAACGATAAAAGCTATGAAATTTCCTAGGTCGGGTGGAATTACTTCTGGCCTACTCAGCAGGCTACCTATAACGGAATAGTAATGAAGGCAGGCGAAACTGGCGAGCAAAATCCCGGCTAATTTAAAAATTTCAACGGCAAAACCGCGCTTAATTCCGATATAAATACAACGAACCATTATTACGATTATAAGTATATCAGCCCAGCGCAGCTGATTAACTAATGAAAACAACCAGCACCTCAGTAGGATTATAAAAAATTATAAAATTAAAAATTTAATATTTAGACCGCCAAAAGTATAACATACAAAAGCACTTATGTCAAGGTAGCGCTTTCTTATTTTTTAGCTAAAAGCACATAATAACAGCTGATTTTATCCGGCTGAATCAACGCAACGATTCAGGAGCGATTTTCCGATTTCCCGTCGGCAACAATCTTAGCCCGGGTGCTATCCTTCTCAACCTCGGTCACCTTGACGCTATAAATTTTGTTCAAACCCTGAGTTTCTCCAGGGATATTAATCCAAATATAGTTACTGCTATAACCAGCCAAGCAACCCTTATTCTCCTCTTCAACCAAGACATGTAACTCTTTATTTTTGAATATGTTACGAAACTGCAAAGAGAACTCATCAGCGGCTATCTTTAACTCTTCCATCCTTATATCAACTTCGGATTTCCCGGATGAAAAACCCAGATTTCTGGCTGCAAGCGTACCCTCTCTGAGGCTATAAACGAAACGGTGCACTGCTAAAGGCTTAATTACTTTTAAAACCTTCAGGGTATTCTCAAAATTTGACCTCTCTTCGCCTGGAAAACCAACAATTACATCAGTTGTTATACCCACATCAAAAGCCTTGCTCCTGATACTTTCGATAATCCTTATATAATCCTCAGAATTATAATGCCTGTTCATGGCTTTTAAAATCGCATTATCTGCGCTTTGTAACGGGATATGCAGATGATGGCATAATTTATTGGATTGAGCTAGCAATTCAATCAGTTGCGGGGTTATTAATTTAGGCTCTATAGAACTAAGCCTTATGCGTTCCAGCCCGGGAATAATCTCTAATGCGTCTATCAATTTGACCAAATTTTCCCTGCAAGATGACTCTAGCCCGAAACTCCCCAGGCAAACCCCGGTCAAAACAATTTCCTTGAAACCCCTATCAACTATCCTTTTAGTCTCGCCAAGTATTTCAGGTATAGTCCGGCTGCGAGACCGGCCTCTTACAAGCGAAACCTTGCAAAAACTACAGTTAAAATTACATCCATCCTGAATTTTAACAAACGCGCGTGTATGGCCGCAATGACGGGTTATCCCATCGGCAAAAAATGATTTCGGTATTATGTAATCTATGCCATTGATGCTATCGGAAAATTTCAAAGCGTCATTTTTAGACATACAACCCGTGACTATGACTTTGGAATTTTTATTTTCTCTTATCGCCTGCCGGATCGCATAGCGGCTCTTTTTGTCTGCGCTTTGCGTTACTGTGCAGGTATTGACCACAGAGAAATCAGCGCAAGCACCCAAGCCCACCTCTTTTAGCCCGAGTTTTTCAAAGCGCTCGCGGATAGCCTGGGCTTCATATTGATTGACTTTGCAACCCAATGTTTTTATGTAAAATTTTTTCATGTCCGGTTTTTTAAATGCAGGCACAAAAAAGCAACGCAAACAATAGCCGCTGTCTCTACCTTTAAAACAGTCTCGCCTAAAGTTAACATCGTTGCATTTTTTGTTGCGGCCAAGGTAAGTTCTTTTTCGCTAAAATCCCCCTCCGGGCCGATTAAAAGCAAGATATTGCGCTTGGCCCCTAGCTCATCAGTTACCCTGATTATCGGTGATCTTTCTCTGGAACTCAAATTCGGCAGCAGCAAGGCGTCAAATTCGCCGGATTGGCGGATAATATCGTCAAATCTTTTTGGATTTTCTATCTTGGGCACATCAAGCCTGGCGCATTGCTTACTTGCCTCAATAGCAATTCGCTGCCATCGGGCCAGCTTATTATCAGATGCTAAACGATCTAATTTGATGATGCTTCGCTCTGTTATCATCGGAATAATCGAATCGACCCCTAACTCCGTACTTTTCTCAACGATATAATCAAACTTGCCTTTCTTGGGGATAGCGCAAGCCAGGGTTATGTTAATAGGCATGTTTTCCTTAACGCGGGTTTTTATTAATTTTAAATCCGTTACGACAATTCTTTTGGAATCCAGGGATTTTATCAGGCATTCATATTCATTCGCGTCCGCATCGAAAATTTGTATTTTATCTTTTTGTTTGAAACGCAATACGTCCTTAATGTGGTGAGCCTGAATAGGGTCTGAGATTGTAGACTCTTTCTTTGAAATATCTATGTGCGGGACAAAAAATCTTCTCATTGATAATAGTATGGCGAGCGCAAACCTTTAGAGATATTTTGGTGGAGCGGAGCGGATTCGAACTTCCCATAGGGGCTCTCTGCCCCTCCATGGCGTCGTCCTTCGGACTCCTGTCACCCCGCAGCGTAACTAAAGTAAGCTATTCTTGAAGGGAAATTCATCTTTTCCCTTCAAACTTCCCTTTTGTTCGAATCCTTATGTATTTTTGTGGAGCGGAGCGGATTCGAACCGCCGACCTCCTCGTTGCGAACGAGGCGTTCTCCCAACTGAACTACCGCCCCAATAATTTAGCAAATCTTAAGCATTAGTTTTAACACAAAAAACTAGAATTTGCAATAATTGAAGTTTGTAAAATTTCAAGGAGAAGAAGAGGGAATTCTTACCGCAGTCACAATAGTGACTTCACTATTGTTCACTGACGCTGGTTGAGAGGGATCTTGACGACAGGTTATTTCGACACGGATAAAGTTATCATTTAAGGCGTTACCGTCGCCGTTGGCATCAATTGCCTGAAAAATCGGGTTTACAATTATAATATTTCTCGCAATCGTAACCCAGTCTACAGGCCCCCAAAGATCCGCCTTAAATTCAATCGAATTAGTAGCGCCGTCGTATCTATAGGCAGACCAAATATCATTAGCATCTGCGCCTTCGGGCGCCACGTCGACTCTGCGCAATTTTAATTCATTTCCTGAAGTTGGGCCGGGATCAAATATGTTAAAGGCTGCATTACCGGGCTCGCCAAAAGAAAGCTTAATGTCCTTAGCTATCAACTCCAGGGTATTTTCAGCCTGGTTAGCAACACGAACCTGATTATTTTGAGTAGTCAGGAATCTATTCGCGGTCGTATTGATTGCGACAGCTGACAGTATTACTAATCCCAAAAAACTGATAGCAATCAAAAGCTCCATCAATGTCAGGCCGGATTTTCTTCTCATTTGATAAACAATCCCTTTTAGTCTAAATAAAAATAAAAGACGCAGATTATCAAAATGCAATCTGCGCCTTTAAGGCTCAGTCCATCTTATCCTTACCGTGACCTGGCGATATCCATCAATAAGCTGGCCAAGGGGAGTTTCGACCTTATATTGGCACTGGCCGCCAAAAGCCGCAAGGCTGGATAGATTTACCCCCAGATCAGCAGTACAATCAGTCCAACCTTTTAGATCCAACCTATCAGTTCCGGCAAAATCGTTCCACTTTGCGCCATCAACGCCGTCTCTAAGCAATTCAAAAACTTCCCTGGAATAATTTGCTGCCTGCAGCCTGCGGGTCGAACGGGTAATGAACCGCTGGCTTGCCACAAACGATGCCATTACCCCAGCTACAACAGTTGCCAAAATTATCATCGCCACCATAATTTCGACAAGGGTAAAACCCTTCTTCTTCAACTCGTACATATAACTGATGATCTTGAGCCGGATTTAATTAAACTTAATTTTTTAATAGGGTATTGGCCATGTGCCAAGCCAGGTAGTATCGCTTCTTAAAACAATGGTTGTGTTATTATAAGCTGCAGACCCGCCGCTTCTCGTCGCAACAGCATCAAAGCTAGGTGGAGGAGGTACTCCGGCAATAACAACGTATTGCCAATTGCCCGGCCTTAGTGTTATATTGAGCGCGTTATTGCAGTCGCCAAAACCGTTATTTATATCATCGCAACCAACGTAATTGCCTGTTTGCGCGTAAACAACCTGTTCAGCGGCATATATCAACTCTAAGGCAACGTGCGCCTCCCTGCCTATGGCTGCTTCCATCGCACGCTCGAATTTCGGCACAGCCAAGCTCACAAAAATTGCAAGGATGACCAAGACAACCAAAACCTCAGCCAAGGTCATCCCTTTACGCCAAACCAGTTTGGGCATAATCAAGTATTGTTATTGATTAACGCCGGTATATACGCCAGCTCCGGTAATAGTTCCGCCTTGATCCGCGGTAATATTATCAGCGGCAACCATAGTAGTGCTATCGCCACGCGTTGAAAGCCTGACAGCAGTAATTGTATATGTGCCGGCAGCTAAACCACCTATGGCATACTGGAACTGCCTTCTCGGATAGACCGCGTTATCATTAGGGCAATCTATATCGAGATTGTAACCTGCACCGCAACCGTCAGCATTCGTCAAAACTGCGCCGACATAAGTCCTGTTATTTGAAACCCAATAGCGGTCAAGCGCGCCCCTTATAACCGATAAATGCTGGAGTGCTTCGGCTGCGCGGGCTCTTTCGGTTTGGACCAGGAATCTTGGTACTGCCAAAGATGCTAAGATAGCAAGGATGATTATAACGATGATAAGTTCCAATAACGTAAAACCTCTTCTCATTTTACTTCCTCCTTTTAATTGTAAAAATTTATCTGAAAACAACATTTGTTTTTTAAGTTTGCCTAATTTGCTTAACTATCACCCCCTTCTATAAATCAATCCTTAATCTAAAGAATTTTTAGAGTTTACTTCATGCCGCCGGCCGTAGCCATCTGGAATATCGGCATATACATGGCTATAACCATTAGGCCCACGACAAAACCCATAAAAACGATCATCATCGGCTCAAGCATTGCCGTAAAACGCACGACAAAAGTCTCGACATAATCCTGATAATAGGTTGCGACACGCTTACACATTTTCGGCAGCTCACCGATTTCCTCGCCAATGGCTATCATTTGCGTCACCATGGGCGGGAAAAGGCCTGATTCCTGCATAGGGTCATGAAAAGTCTTGCCTTCCCTGATCGCCTCTTTAATACGAAGAACCGCATCCTCCATCAAAGAATTATCCATACTATGCTGAGTAATTTCAAGGCTATAGAGTATCGGGACCCCGCTTTCCAAAAGCATCGAAAGCTGGGAAGCGAATTTTTCAATTTGGACGGATTGGATAAATTCACCCATGACCGGAATTTGAAATTTAAAGTTGTCAATGAACCTTTTGCCTTTCTCGGTCTTGGCAATAGATTTAAAAACAAAAACTATCGCAAATATCGCGCCGATTATAAAAATTATACCATGACGCATAAAACTACTCAAGCTAATTAAAATCTTGGTTATAAGGGGCAATTCTATCTGGAATGATTCAAAAATCGAAACGAATTTCGGCACAATTACCAGCGTGAAAACCAATATTGCGCCGGTTGCTACTGTAAATAATATCATGGGGTAAACCATCGCCGAAACTAATTTTGACCTGAAAGCTGCGCGCGCCTCTAGATAAGAAGAGAGCCTTTCCAATACTGTGGGCAGATTGCCGCTTGCCTCGCCAGCCTGCACTAAATTAACCCAGAGCTTGGGAAATACGCCCGGATAATCAGATAAGCAGTCTGAGAAATTCCTTCCCCCTTCTACCTCTTTCCTTATTGATTCTATAGCTTTTAAAAGTTTTAAGCTCTGAATTTGAGCGCAGATTATTTCCAGGGATTTAAGCAGAGTCACGCCAGCGCTAAGCATAGTGGCTAATTGCCTTGCCATCATGACTAAATCGGACAGATTTACTCCTTTATGAAATTTCCTGCCCTTTCTTAACCTTAAGGCCTGTTTAACTTCTGCCGTCGCTTTAGGCTGAATCTCTTCTATGTCCGGAGCAATATTAGTAACCGTGACGCCTTCAGACTGAAGCTTATTCAAAAGCAATTCTTCCGTTTCCGCCTCAGCCTTGAGCATCTGCCTTTTTCCGTCCTTAGAAATAATCGTATAAATAAATTTAGGCATTTATCCTTCCGCGATTATGGCCATTACTTCTTCTAAGCTTGTAATTCCTTTTTCGACCTTTTTCAGGCCGCTGTCCCACAAACTATCCATGCCTTGAGCTTTAGCTGCTTCTCTAATATTTGCCAATGGCGCAGATTCCAAGACTAAGCGCGTGATTTCTTCGCTTATCAACATCACCTCTAAAACAGCAATCCTGCCCCTGTAACCAATCTGATTACATTTATCGCATCCTTTTGGCCGGTAAATGAGGTCGGTGTTAAGCTTAATTTTGCCTAATTTTTCCTGGTTAGGCTCATACGCCTCTTTACACTCCGGGCAGAGTTTACGTACTAACCTCTGGGCTACTACTAATAATAGTGAGGGCATTAACAAATACGGCTCTACGCCTATATCGATTAATCGGGCGATTGTCGAAGGCGCATCATTAGTATGTAAGGTGCTTAAAACAAGGTGGCCGGTCAAAGCCGAACGAACGCAAATCTGGGCGGTTTCAAGGTCTCTGACTTCACCAACCATCATTATATCCGGGTCCTGGCGCAAAAATGAACGTAAAGCTGTGGCAAAAGTAAGCCCGATATCAGGCTTTACCTGAACCTGGTTTATGCCGTCAATCCTATATTCTACGGGGTCTTCGATTGTTATTATATTTTTATGCGGGTTATTTATCTCATTTAAGGCGGCATAAAGCGTAGTAGTTTTACCGCTTCCTGTAGGGCCGGTTATAAAAATCATGCCGTAAGGAGCGGCTATTACCTTACGAAAATCCTCAAGCTGTTTTTGCTCAAAACCTAATTGCGCTAACTCCAAAGGTAATTGGCTTCGGTCAAGGAGCCTGATGACAACCTTTTCTCCGTAGACAGTCGGAACAGTCGAAACCCTTAAATCAATCACCCGGTTCTCGGAACGCACCATAAACGCGCCGTCCTGGGGCAAGCGTTTTTCGGCTATATCCATCTTAGCTAATATCTTGATCCTTGAAATTATCGGTAAATGCAGATGTTTTGCCGGAGGAGGAATATCATAAAGCGCGCCGTCAATTCTATACCTTAAACTTATCCTATCCTTATACGGCTCGATGTGTATATCCGAAGCGCGTTCATCGATCGCCTGCCTGATTATCAAATCAACTAATTTTACTACAGGAGCCTCTTCTGCCTTGGCGATTAAAGTATCAAGGCTCAACTCATCCTGGCTTAACTCAACCTCTGCTTCGGCTGCTTCAGGAGTTTCATGGTAAGATTCCTTCACCGCCTCTTTCAGAAGATTGACTTTGCCGTAAAATTCTTCTATCGCCTTTAATATATCTGATTTGGTGGCAATTACCGGATTGATCTCGCAAGCAGTCATTTTTCTCAAATTATCCAAAAGTACCAGATCTAAAGGGTCGTATATTGCGCAAGTCAAAGAATTAAGGTTTCTGGAAAGCGGAAGTACGACATGCTTAGTGGCAAAATCTTTGGTAATCAATTTTTCCAAATCCTGGTCAATCGCCGGACGCAATAATCCGACACCGGTGGTAACGTAAGGAATACCTAGTTGTTTACCCAGCGTAGCAATAAGGTCTTGCTCGTTAACCATGCCCAGATGCACCAAGACTTCGCCGATCCTTAGGCCGGCTTGCTTTTTTTGCTCATCAACAGCCTTAGCAAGCTGCTCCTTGGAAATGACGCCTTCCTTTACCAGTAACTCGCCTAATCTTAATCTTTGTTTAGCCATTTTTTAAAATGCCCGCCCTATAGATTACTTGGTTTCTCAATCTCGGACAAAGCCTTTTCGATAGATTCTTCTCTTAAGGAACTTAACGGCCCCTGCTCCCTGTCATTGTCACTGATATTGTTATTGGCCGCCACTACGGAAACGCCGGATGATTTTTCAATATGCGGAGTAATAAAAATAATCAACTCCCGATTTTTCGTGTTGCCTTTGCGATGCCTGAAAAGCATGCCTATAATAGGTATATCGCCAAAAAAAGGAACCTTTGTTTTAACCTGAGAATCATCCGTCTTAAGCAATCCTCCGATAACTATAGTTTCGCCGTCATTAAGCATTACTGTTGTTTTCGTTCCGCGGTTTTCCGGATCTTTTACAGTATTGCCGGATAGAACTATTGTTCCGGTCAGCGCCTGGGCTACATTTGTCTCTATAAACATTGTTATTTCTCCGCTACCCATGCTTACCTGCGGTGTAACCCTCAAAAGAATGCCTGTTTCTGCTCTTTCGGCAGTCTGGGTTATTGAGCCCGTTGCGCCGCCGGCTGCAGCAGTTTCCGTCGTAACGCCTATAGCCTCATTAACAGCTATTTTTATCTCAGATGTTTCGTTTGATAAAGTAAGCAGGCGCGGACGCGCCAAATACTTTGTATCAGTGTGAGTTTGCAACAATTGCAGAGTAGCCGTTAGCTGCTCGGCACTTATCTGGCCTAAATGAGTAACCTGACTGGTTGCCTTTGATAGCATTTCTCTACCTAAAGGAAACACTGTTTCCCGGCTCGGGCCTGTATATTTGAGAACAGTGTTGCTAAAAAGAGTCCCTAACTCATCCAGCACATTCTTGTTTATATCCAACATCTCTATCTCGATCATTACCTGAGGAATAGATATATCGAGCCTGGCGATAGTTTCCTCGATAATCGGAAATTTGCTGGGTATATCCGTAACAATCAGGCTGTTTGTCCTTGCGTCCTCTACGACCCTGCCGATAGGAGATATTATTTTGTTAATCGCAGCAGTAATATTATTATTTTTACTGTCATCACCGGAGCTGGCAGTGGCCTGGCCGGCAGTAGAGCCCTGGCTCGAGGAAACCTTGTCTTTGATTTCCTTGCTTAAACGGGAACTATCAACCCTGGCGTACTTCAAATAAAAAACCTTAGTTAAAGTCTTTACCTCCGGCTCGCCTCTATCTTTAACTATAAAAATTTCCGAACCTTCCTCTTTTTCATATTCAAGATTATTTGCCTCTAATAGCTTATCCAATGCCTCATTTACCGGCACATCCTTAAGATAAAGCGTGACTTTGCGGTTTTGGACGGCTTGACTGGCCATAAAATTCAAATCTGCCTGCTGCGAAAAAATCTTCAACACATCCTTTAAGTCAGCGTCTGTAAAGTCCATTGAAACCCGGGTGCTTTCTTTATCAGCGATTAAATTCTCCCAGGGTGGAGAACCCCTGGCAGATAGATGAAAAGAACTAAAAAACAAGATAAAAGTAGCAAGCGAAAAAACCAGCAAAACTTTAAACGATTTTACTCTTAAATTTAGGATTTTCATTAACTCCTCCTTAATCTCAATTTATTTTTTAGGTAAGAAATTAAATATTTTATTCTTATACAAGATTACGACTTCCTTGGGTCTTATCTCTAATATAGTTATCGGCTCAGGCCCGGTTAATATGTCCCCTTCTTTCAAAACCTTGCCGTTAATAATCGCCTGCGGAAATTCTCCGCCCCAAACTATGCCCTGGATGACTATTTCAGGTGGTTTCATCTCAACCTCCGGCGCAGGTTTGGCAATATTAATAACTTCTTTATCAACAATTTTTTCAGGCAATACCGACTTAAAGGGATTACGAAACCCGCCAGCCTGAAAAGAAACCTTTTTCAAACTTAAGGTTGCCGCGTAAATATCGGCCTCACAAGCAATAACTAAAAATAGGCCCATAAATAAAGCTGCAATTATTATTTTCATTAAGCTCAATGCCTCTTAGTAATGACTTCTGATATATCTAAATCCTTTAATGCCACGGCAGTAAATGATAAGCTGATATTAAGCTGATCCGGTTTCATGTTCCTTTCGCTTCTGCTATAACCCATCGGAGAAACCCTCAAACCGGTCACATCGATGAATCCTTCGTAATTTTCAATCTGGCTCAAGAATTGTCCCAGGCCAAAATAATCAGCCTTAGCTTCCAATTCTATCGGGACATAAAGAAACTTACCGCTTTCCTTTGTATACTGCGGTTTAATGGAAGTTACCTCTACATCATAATTCCTTGCCCATTCATTTACCAAATTTACAATCGTAGATGACTCTTTTTCGAAGAATATCTTTTTCCTGTAATCCTGATAATCAGAAGCTGATTCATTGATTTTAGTAAAAAGAGAACCCATCTTTTTTTGAACGCTAATCTTCTTGGTTAAGGTATTTGAAAGGCTGACGTTTTTTGCATTAACTTTAACCGTTATAATCAAACCCAGTAATATTATTGCGATGATAACCAGGTTGTCGCTTTTCTTAATGATATCTTCTATCTTTATCTGGTTTAGATTAATCATATTATTTCCTTAATCAGCATTACCGGCATCTGATCTGAAATTCTCGCAGTGAAAAATCATCAATATTGGCCTGCCTTACGGATTCAAGAGCGATGCTCGAAAATCCCGAACTAAAACGGCTGTCAGAGCGCAAATTATTCAAGAATCCATTAATTGCTTTCAAGGGGTCTGATGAACCGGGTAAATAAACATTCGCGTTTATCTCCAGTTCCCCTGATGATACGTCTTTTCTAAAGGTCAAACTATTTAGCCATACGCCGTCAGGCAAAAGCGCCGCGAGGCGTTCGACTTTTTCAGTTAAATAAATCCTGCCTTCTATCTTCTTTTCAATACTTTCGAGCTCATCACTAAGCAGGGTATCGACCTGGCCAAGTTCCTTTTCGCTCAAATCTATGGTTTTGGGCAAGAATGTCAGTTTTTGCTTGGCTACATTTAAACGGTTTAAATCTCTTTCCAGGACCCTTATCCTCTGGCCGCTTATAAAACCTGTTGTAGCAATTATCAGGATCACCGCTAACGAAGTTAAAACCAACTTCTTAAATATAGACTTTGAAACAAATACCTTTGTAAAAGCTGCTAGATCAGAAATTTCCTTTTTAATCGCCTCCTCTTTTTTCAGGAGGTTTACTTCTATGGGAAAAGCCAGGGAACCGCGTAAGGACGCGCCTGTAGCCTTAAACATATCAATGGAACTCGCCTCAAAGCCTAGAAGGTCGGATATGCAGAAAAACGAACATTTTATGCCCAATTCAGAACTTATCGATTCTGCCCAGGGGCTTAACTGTTTATTTTCGCTATAAATAATAATTGCGGCTATGTTATTTTTTGATGAGGGTTGTCTATGCCTGAAATAATCTGTGGAAATCCTTATTTCGTTTATCAATTTATTTAAGGCTACAGCCGGATCGTTGACCTCAAGGCCTTCGGCCAGCGTAGACAATTTTATATCCCTTATAAAGCAAGGATCCCCGGCCTCTAAAATCACAATATCCCCTTCAGTCAGGGTGTTATTTATATTAAGGATCATAGAAGTCTGGCGCCTATCAAGCCTTGATTTGGCTAAGACCGCCCTTAAGAAACTTAAAGACGCCGGCTCAAAAGCAACAACATTAAACCCGACTTGATTTAACGCTTTCAGGTAGCGGTCCAGTATCTTTTTCTTTACTGCGCTGAATATCACATCGAAATTTTTTCCTTTGCGCTTGATGCTAAAATCAAACGCTAACTCTTCAATCCTGAACGGAATATATTTCCTGGCTTCAAAATTTACAGTTGAAGATATTTCTTTTTTCTGGACAAGAGGTATCTGGAAAAACCTGACAATCACATCGCTGGCAGGCAACGCAACGCTGGCATCGCGGCAATCGAATTCACATTCTCTTAATATCTTTTGTAAGACCGCCGCAAACTTTATCTCGTCTTCAGCGATTTCAATCAGGTTGGAACCGAATGAAGCAAAATCCTGCCGGCAGTGTTTGACAATGTTTTTGCCGTCGGATTGGACTATGCTGATTGCTTCCAGCCCCAGATTAACTCCTAGTTGTCCTTTTTTGAAGGGTTTAACCATATTTCACTCTGCTTTCTGTTCGCGGGATTTTAACCACCTATCGACGCTTTTCCTGTCGAATCTCCACACTCCGCCGACTTTTATACCGGAAATCTTCTTCTGATTCAACCAGTTGTAAATAGTCTGCTTTTGAAGACGTAAATAGTCCGCCAATTCTTCAATATCCATTAATCTCGACATGGCCATATCCTTAATGATCTCTTTTAGATTCAGGTTATTTTAACGGTTTACCTAGTTCATAACAATATTAATTAGAACATAATATATTTACCCTGTCAATAACTATTTTACATATTATTACCTAAACTTACTTAGACTTACTTAGCGAGAGCATAAAAATGCTAGATATTTTATGGGCTTGATTTAAATCGAGATTCTAATAGAGGGAGAAATTAACTGTGGCGTTTAGCTGCCCCGGCGTCACAGCAACGGGTACAGAGTAGTTCATTGTGACCGACTGATCATTTATTATGAGGTTACTAAGAGGTTGGGCTGTCGAAATCTCATCCATTGCCTTAACTTCTGCAGCTTGTATAGAATAAAAGGCTTTGATCCTTCTCACCTGCTTTTCAACAAGCCTGGCTTGATTTGTCATTAGATAAACACTTGTCGCCGCCACCATAGAAATCAATATCACAAAAACTAAAACTGTGACCAGGGCAGCTGCATTGTTATTCGAAATCATATTTTACGTTTGCCTCATCGCGGAATCCCTAGCTTAAACCTTGCGTAATGAGAGTTGATAGCCGTCTCCTTCATCCTGCAATATCACGTGGCCTTCTCTTGCCAACCATCCGATACTCATTAGCAGTAAGTCACGCGGCTTATCGATATTGGCAAAAATTTCCTCAAGTTTTACCGTGCCGTGGCTATCAAGATAGTGCCAAACCTCTCCCGCGCCTATGCCTATTTCCGTAATCATATTTACCTCCGCTAAGCGCCTGCCTTAGCACTAAAAAGCGCTTTTTTTACCTTAGGAATATTATAATAGTTTTATTCATTTAATCCACAGAAAAATTCACGTTTTTTATCAGGTCTTTTTCCTATTTAAACTTGCGCAGCGCGGGCATTGCGAAATAACAGCCTTTTTATCAAAAACAAAATAAATATAAGTGCAGATCTCACAGTTCCATACGGCATTTTCGATTTCTAAAGACTTACTTAGTTTTCCGTTTCCCGCCGAAATAAGCCAGATAAAACTAAAAGTCAAAACCGGCATACAGATAAAAACGAATACCGCCCAATTAAAATCAATGCCTATCATTGTTTTAAATCCAATTCCAGTATGCGCCGGTGCATAGCGCCGAAATGGTAAGTATCAAATACAGTCCTTATCAGGGCCCTTTGCACCGCCATATCCGCGTCAAAACTTCCCGAGGAAGTTGCCTTCTTAAGAAAAGACACCCTTCCTCTTTCGTTTATATGCAAATCAAATTTTACCGGCCCGGGAAGTCCATCTTTAAAATATATTTGCATATTGGGCAAATTTTTAACATCAAAAAATTCATTTTCCGCCAGGGAAGAGTATTTTTTTAAAAGATCCAGCCTGGGTAACCGCTCGGCGAGAATATCCCTGTATCCTTCGACAGCCATATTATTAAGAAAAGGATTGCCGGGCTTATCCAGTAAATTATTTAATTGCGCGTAATCTTTTACGTTTAAAGCATAAACGTTCTGTTTAGCAAAAATCAAATATTTATTGGCTGGCGCTGCTTTAAAATTATTGTTCGCGTTATTAAAATCGTATTCTTTAAGAAATGAACCGATAAAACTCAGACTATTAATACCGGCGTTATCTTTAATATTACCGGGTAATTTTATAAAAAAAATACTGAAGAGGCAAATATGCCAACAGATAGCGACGACGAAAGAAAAATTAAGTACTTCTCTGTCTCTTCTATCTCTATCTAGATAGAGATCCTTCAGCTGTAATAACATTGACCCTCTCCAATCCTATTTCCCGGCAAAGATTCCAGATTTCCACTAAATTCTTGAGATAAGCTTTACTGTCCGCCTTTATTAAAACCGATCCCTTAACAACATTTATTTTTTTAAGGAGCCCTTTCAATTCGCCGATAGTAATAGGTCTACCTTCAACATAAAAAACATTTCCCGAACCCAGAGTTATGTTGATATTATTTTCTTCTAATACCGAACTTGTGACCACCTTGGATAAATTTATATTCATGCCTGATTGAGTTATGAAACTTGAGGAGAGCAGAAAGAATACCAGCAGCAATAATACGATGTTTATCAAAGGCACGGCGTCCAGGTGACTGGGGCCGTATTCTAATTGCAAATGACGTTTAAATTTCATAGCCCAGGTTCATCCCTCTCTGTTAAGAAATTCAGTAACTCAGTAGCCGAGCGCTCCATTTCCAGTACAAAACCGTTGACGCGATTAACCAAATAATTATAAGCCAGGTACGCCGGTATGGCGATAGCCAGGCCCGCCATCGTAGTTATCAAAGCTTCCCAAACTCCTCCCGAGAGATCCCCTAAAGTTACGGCGGTAATAGCAGTGGATTTCAATTGTATAACCTGGAAACATTTAGCTAAGCCGGTAACTGTTCCCAGAAGGCCCAAAAGCGGACTTAGGTGGGCCAGGGTAGACAAAAGATTTAAGTTTTTCTCAAGCCGCGGAACTTCATACAAAGACGCATCCTCCATGGCCTCTTTTATCTTGTCCCGGCCATACCCGGATTTAATAATGCCGCTTTTAAGGATTAACCCGACTGGGTGAGGGGATTTGTCGCAGAGCTCTATTGCCTCTTTAACCTGTCTTCTTTTAAGAGCCTGCAGGATTATTTCCATGAATTTACTTACATCTATGCGCATTCTGAAAAACAACCAAAAGCGCTCAGTTATTATAGACATAACGAATATAGAGAAAATTATCATAGCGATCATAACCGGGCCGCCTCTATGAATTATATCGATCCGTAAAAAGAGAAAAAATGCTACGATGAGACTCAATATCAACAGGGTAATCTTTTGCAAAATCTCAAGCATCTACGCACCTCATTTAGTCTTTGGCTTAAAAATGTGTTTTTCTATCCAATCCAACCTGTCTTTGGCATATTCCGCTTCTTCAAACTTACTATCTATCAGCTTATTATAAATCTTCGCTGCCTCTTGCCAGTTATTTCTAGCTTCGCAAATCCTGGCAGCCCGTAACAGAGCCCTTTTAGCTAAGGTTTGATCCAACCCCGGCAAATAGCTAAGCTTGAGGTAGTTATCCAGGGCTGAATCCAGATCCCCCATTTCCTCGCTAAGTTCACCCATTTTAAAAAGAATCTGAGAATCATACTTATTATTCAATGCCTGCTTATAAGCAGCCAAAGATTCTTTATAATTTCGCATAAGCCTCAAAGTATCCGCCTTCTTAATTAAAGCGACCTGTCGGTATTGGGCGAAACGGTTATCGTTTATTAGCTTATTATAGATATCCAGTGCGGTATTAAAATCCTTTCCGGCGATATAGATATCTGCCATAGATAGGGCGGAATTAAAACCAAGCTGGAGATTTTTAGAATTTAGCAATTGAGAAAATGTCTTCAAGGCGGCCTTTAATCTATCCGACTGCAGGTATGTTACGCCTATGCTGTAAACAGCCGAGTCAGAAAGTTCGCTGTCAGGGTAATCATTAAGAAGAAGCCTGAAATACCTTCTGGCAGTTTCGTAATTTTCCTTAGAGGAATAAAATTCCCCCATCCAATAAATTATATCCGCGCAGGTTTTTGATTCCGGGTGCTTTTTTAAAAAAATCTTAAACCTTTGCAACGCCTCTTTTTCCCTCCCCAGCTGATACAGGCAATTGGCAATCTCGTATTCAGCGGCCTGGCTGAGTTTTTCATTCTTCTTAACATTCTCCTTGAAGATCCTTTCGAATACCAGCAAGGATTGCTTATATTCTCCCAGATTATAATAAGACGATGCCAGCAAATACAGGGCGTCGCCTTTCAGGGAGACTTCCTTTCGCTCTTTCAAAAATTGGCTGAACTTTTCCTGGGAGGCTTTAAAATTAGACTGCTGAAAATAGATCAGGCCTAAATAATACTCTACTTTATTGCGCAATTTTGTTTTAGGGTAATTTTCTAAGACTGCTTGAAAAGCCAAGATTGACGCGTCTAAACGCTCCAGCTTATAGAGATTAACGGCGAGTTGAAATTGTACATAATCGCTATAAAGAGAATCCGGATATTCTTTTAGTATCCGATCATAGACATCTATAGCCTTATTAAACTCTCTTGTCTCCTGGTACGTATCTCCCATCTGGCATAGAGCACTAATTTTTATAATATCATCACTGGAAGCCTTGGCTATCTTTTCAAACTCTTTAATTGCCCCCTGGAACTGCCCGGACTTTAGAAGCGCCCAAGCCAGGCCGTAATGAATTTTATTTTCTACGTCTTTATATTTTTTGATTCCGGAAAAATCCTTAATTATCTTGCTGTAGACTTCCGCGGATTCTTCGAAAGAATCCCTCTTATAAAGCGCCTCGGCCTTGCCCAAGAATGCGTCCAAGAGGTAAGGGCTTGCGGGGTATTTATTAATTAATGCATCGTAAATCCTGATCGCATCGTCTGGATCGCCGCGGGTTAATTTTACCGCCGCCCTGCCTAAGAGCACGCTATCGCTTTCCTTTGCGCTAAAAAATACTCCGGCAGCTTCATCAAGTTTCTGCTCTTTTATAAATGCCCAGCCAATGCCGGAATTAATCAAGCCCTTAAGTTCCTCTGACTTATCTTTTAGGTTATTATCGGTTTCGATTAAATTCAGCGCCCGATGATAAAGGCTGAGTGCCTCGGGATAATCATTCGAGTAATAGGATATTTCGCCTAGAAAATAATAACATTCGCTTATGCGTGAGCTCTTAGGGAAATTACTGATAAATTTCTTAAAGGCCTCTTTTGCTTTCTCGTACTCTTTAGCGCGGTAATAAGTTTCGCCGATATCAAAAGTTGCTGACTGGACAATAGGCTGGTTAGGGAATTCCGTTATCAGCCGGCTAAAGGATTTAATCGCTGTTTCGAATTTTTCAAGCTCTAACTGGCAGCGGCCTAATGAATACAACGCTTGGGGATTAAAATCTGACTTTGGGTAATTATCGATAACTTTGCCGTAGAAAAGCGCGGCCGTTTGATAATCATTGCCTTTAAAATGGACTTCGGCAATCCAATAATATAACCCATCCTTAAAACTTGCTGCGCGAGGGTCAGAAAGCAGAGGCTGGAATTGCGATAGGGCTTTAAGGAAATCCGACTGATAAAAAAGGCACCTGCCTACAAAAAATTGCGCCTGGGCCAAATATTTGCTATTCGGATAATGCTTGATAAAGCTATCAAAGGTATTAAGCGACAGGTCATAGAACCCATCGTCAAAGGCCTTGACCGCTACATAATAATCCTCTTCCTCGTTACTTTCTATGGCCAATATTGCTTTAGGCAACATGAGGGCCACAATTAAAAATGCCAATACGATGACTTTTGGTTTGAAATCAAATATTTTAGGCATAGTAATATAACTATAACAAAATTAATTTAACTACTCAATACCTTTTTAAGGTAAGCGCCGGTGTAAGATTTTGGATTCTTCGCAAGCTCTTCGGGCGTGCCCACTGCCAGAACTTCTCCGCCCCGCTCTCCGCCTTCCGGGCCCAAATCAATGATAATATCTGCCGATTTCAGGACGTCCAGATTATGCTCGATAACTAAAACGCTATTACCCGCATCAACCAACCTATGTAAAACCGACAATAATTTGTCTATATCCGCAAAGTGCAACCCTGTTGTCGGCTCATCCAGCAAATAAAGCGTATGCCCGCTTGAGCGCTTACTAAGCTGTTCGGCAAGTTTTATACGTTGAGCCTCGCCGCCGGACAAAGTAGTTGCCGACTGGCCCAACTGGATATACCCTAACCCGACGTCATTAAGAGTCTGTAAGACTCGTTTTATGTTAGGGATATTCTCAAAAAGCTTAAGGGCTTCGGTCACAGGCATATTAAGGCAATCACTTATAGAATGGCCCTTAAATCTTACTTCTAATGTTTGCTGATTAAAACGCGCCCCTTTACAAACCTCGCAGGGTACGTAAACATCAGGCAAAAAGTGCATTTCTATTTGTCTTATTCCGTCGCCCATACACGCTTCGCATCTTCCGCCTTTGACATTAAAACTAAAACGCCCCGGCCTATAACCTCTTGACCGTGAAAGCGGCAATCGGGCGAAGATATCGCGAATGGGAGAAAAAGCCCCGGTATAAGTCGCGGGGTTTGAACGCGGCGTCCTGCCGATAGGCGATTGATCAACCACTATGACCTTATCCAGAAATTTTAATCCTTCTATAGCTCTATACGCTCCGGGTTTTTCTTTGGAATCATAAAAATGCATGGCTAAGGCGCGATAAAGTATATCATATACTAAAGTCGATTTTCCCGAACCTGATAATCCGCTCACGCAAACAAATAAACCCAGGGGTATATCCAAATTTATATTTTTAAGGTTATGCTCTCTCGCTCCCCTGATTCTTAACGCCCTCTCAGGCTCGGCTGGGCGCCGCTTTTCGGGAATCTTTATTTTAAGCTCGCCGTTCAAAAATTTCGCGGTCAAAGATTTTTTGTCTTTCAACAGACCTTTCACGCCGCCGCTATATAGTAAAAACCCTCCGTCTTTCCCGGCCCCCGGCCCCAGGTCGACGATATGGTCGCTAGCCCTTATTGTAGCCTCATCATGCTCTACGACTATTACCGTATTGCCCAGGTCTCTTAAAGCCGTCAGGCTCTTGAGAAGTTTTTGATTATCCCTCTGGTGCAGGCCTATACTCGGTTCATCAAGTATGTAAATCACCCCCACTAACCCTGAGCCGATCTGGGTCGCTAAGCGTATCCGTTGGGATTCTCCGCCGGACAACGTCGAACTTCTCCGGTCAAGCGTTATATAATCTAAGCCCACGTTGACGCAGAACTGAAGTTTATTCCTGATCTCTTTTATGACCTCCACGGCTATTGTTTGCTCTTTATGGGATAATTTTAAATTTTCAAAGAATTCTTCTGCCCTCTTAATGGATAGAAGAGTCACGTCCCAAATCGACTTTCCGCAAATTTTAACCGACAGGCTCTCTTCTCTTAGCCGCGCGCCTTTGCATTTTGGGCAAGCAAGCACGCTCATAAATCTAGCAATCTCTTCTTTTAAAAAATCGCTCTTTGTCTGGCTAAAAAGCCTCTCCAGGTGAGGAATAATGCCTTCAAAAGGCTTGTCCCAGATGTACTCCGAAGAACCATAGAGTATTGACTTCTTTACAGCGGATGGCAATTCCTTAAACGGCGTATCTAGGCTAAAACCTAACTGCGCGGCCAACTCCCTAAGGACTGCGCGGTAATACATCAAATAACCTTTGCCGCCTTTTTTCCAGGGCGCGACAGCCCCTTCCCTTATGGACTTAGACTTATCCGGTATGATCAATTCCGGATCGAATTCAAATTTTGTTCCCAGGCCCTTACAGGCCGGACACGCGCCAAAAGGCGAATTAAAAGAAAAAAACCTCGGCTCGATCTCCGGCAAGCTGCTGCCGCAATTAGCGCAGGCGTAGCGCTCGCTGAATATAGAATCTTTCTTTCCTTTATTTTCCTGGGAGATTGCCACTGTTCCGCCGGCTATTTTAAGGGCCATCTCTATCGATTCCGCAAGCCTGGCCTTGGCATTTTTATCCAATAATATCCGGTCTATAAAAATCTCGATTGTGTGCAGTTTATACCTGTCTAATTCTATTTCCTCTTCCAAGGTACGAATCTTCCCGTCAACCCTAACCTTGGAAAAGCCGTCTTTCTGGATCCTTTCAAAGAGCGGTTTATAATGGCCTTTCTTCCCCCGGATCACCGGCGCGTAAATGTTCACTATTGAGTTCGGCATTTGAGCCAGGATGAGCTCGATTATCTCCTGGGAGCTTTGGCGTTTTATTTCTCTGCCGCATTTATGGCAAAAGGGGTGGCCGATACGCGCAAATAAGAGCCTGAGGTAATCATAGATTTCTGTTTGCGTGCCGACAATAGAGCGCGGGTTAGAAGAAGCGCTACGCTGCTCGATGGCAATCGTGGCCGAGATCCCTTCTATTAATTCTACGTTGGGTTTTTGCAGCTGCTCCAAAAACTGGCGGGCATAACTAGACAGGCTTTCGATATAGCGTCTCTGGCCTTCAGCATAAATGGTATCAAATGCCAGGGACGATTTTCCCGATCCGCTTAAGCCGGTAATCACAGTCAATTTGTTGCGCGGTATGGATAGCGAGATATTCTTTAAATTGTGCTCTTTTGCGCCGCGAATGATCAGGGATTGTATTTGCATATTTATTTCTTATGGCTTTTTGAACCATCCAGATATTTTTGAGCCGAGTATGGATTAAAAAGAATTATTTAAAACCAAAATCTCTACGGGGAGGGATAATTTGAATATTTATTTCTCCAATAATCCAATAGGTCTTTTAACGTGGTCTGAAAAGGAATCTCCGGCTGCCAGCCGGTAACCTTTTTAAATTTTGAATTATCCGGTATCTGCAGCGTAACATCCGAAGGCCTTATCAGATAAGGCTCAATCTTGATTTTAATTTTTTTGTCAGTCATGCCTAAAAGGATATCCAGCATTTTTCCCACAGTCATCGTAGTCTGTCCGCCGATATTGTAAACCTCGCCCGGCGGGCATTTATGGACCAGGAGCCAATAAGCCCTTACTGTGTCTCTAACGTCGCAAAAAGTACGTATGCTCTTCAGATTTCCGGCATGTATGACCGGATCCTGCAGGCCCATTTCTATGCGCGCAATCTGGCTGGCAAAGGCCGAAGATGCAAAAACCCTTCCTCGTCGCGGCCCGGTATGCGTGAACATGCGCGTGCGGATGGTTTTTATGCCGTAAGACAGGAAATATTGATAGGCGGCCATGTCTTCGCCGACCTTGCTTACTCCATACGGGCTTGCCGGTCTAAAAGGCTGCTTTTCGTTTATGGGAACCTCGTTCTTCTTAACCTGGCCGTAGACTTCAGATGAGCTACAAATATGCACAATAGGATCGGTTTTTGAATAACGGATTGCTTCCAGCAGATTAATCGTACCGCAGATATTTGTCTCGATGGTATTGACTGGCGCGTTAAAACTGGTCATGACATAAGACTGGGCCGCCAGGTGAAATATGAAATGTGGTTTTATTTTAGATATCAAATCCAGGGTAGACTTAAAATCCAGCAGCTCGCAATAGTGCAGATGTATCTTATCTGCGATTGTCTCAATATTCTCAATGGGGCTTCTCCAGCGCATGATACCGTGAAGCTCTATATTTTTATCCTTTAGAGACAAGATATAATCAGCTAAGTGGCTACCCACAAAACCCGTTATGCCGGTAATCAAAACTTTCTTTTTCATAATCTCACCTCGAATTGTAACTATCAATTTTAAATTTTTTGAATCGTAACGATCATATTATTTCCCAAAACGCTCATCAAGGGCCTTAAAGCCATTTCGAAAAAGTTCACTACGCAGAATAAAAATCTTGGAACGAACGGCCTGTAACTTAATCCTCCGGAAAGAGAATACCTCAAAAAATCATGATAGATAATCGAGGATATTCTTAAATTTGGGAACTTTTCAGAGAATTTTATTCTGTCCCGCTTAAATATTATATAGGCAATAGCCATATTCGCTCCCGTCAACCTGCCGCCCTCTGCCTTCTGCGGGATCTGCCAATCTTTTATATATTTGTCAGTCGGTTCATTGTGGAAATATCTATTCATGAAATATCCAAAAAAATTAGAAGACGGTTCGTTACATACGAAAACGCCTCCCGGAGCTAAAACTCTTTGGACCTCTTCAAGGCAGTCGCCGGGGTCTTTCAGGTGATGCAATACTCCGTTAGCATATATGGCCTTCAAAGACTTGTCATCAAATGTCAGCTGACAGGCATTTTCAATCCGGTCGATACCCTCGGACAGCACAACATCAGAAGTAATCACTTTGGGCAAAATTTCCTTTAAGAAACCGCCGCCGCTGCCGATCTCAAGAGCCGGTAAACCGAGTTGAGGCAATGAATCATCTATCTTTTTAAAGTAATTATATATAAACTCATAATGCTTGACCAGCAAAGGATTTGACCTGATGATTTGTCTATGGATATCGACCGCTACCTTAGAGTCAATATCCAAATTACCCGCGTAAGGATTGGCAAAAAACTTTTTTAAAAAATTCTTAACTAAGCTCAAGGTAATTTAAGGGTCCAAATCAGTCATTAGAGAATAAATTTTGCGCTTTTTTATATCCGGGCACAGTTCCGATATCAACTAACTCTGCGTCCTGTTTAAATCCAAAACAATCAGCCTTAGTAATCAGCCGAGGGAAAAAATCATATTCCAGGGAAAATTTCTCACTCGTGTCTATTAGGGAAAAGGCTTTTTTCTCAAACATGTATATGCCGGCATTGAGCCAGGCGCTGTTTGCTGATGAAGTTTTTTCCTTGAAATCAACGATGCGGCCAGAACTATCCAAAATCAGGCTGGCGCAATTTCCCTTATCGGCATTTTCCACTAGAACCACCGAAGCCGACGCCTTCTTCGCTAAATGAAAATCAACAAATGCCGAGAGATCGGCGCGGCAAAAAGAATCGCCGTTCATGACTAAAAAGAAATCACCGGTAATTAATTCCAACGCCTTTTTGACGGCGCCGCCGGTACCTAAAGGCTCGGACTCTTCAGAATACAAGATCTGCCAGGGAAAGGTTTTTGAATTGTAATAATCTTGTATTTTTTCTTTCATAAACCCGGTAGATAAAATAAACCTCCTGAACCCAAAACCTGACGCATACTTCATAAGCATAGATAGAAAAGGCTCATTCCCAAAGGTTGCCATTGGCTTTGGCCTGTCGCTTACTATTGAACGTAATCTCTCGCCTTTGCCGCCGCAAAGTATAAGCGTATCTATTGATTTTGTTTTTGTGCCCAAAGACATATATCAAAAATCCCTGCGGTAATAAATTATTTGAGACCCTAATTCTTCGAATTTAAAAGGAACATAAAGGAGTTTTTTTAGTTTTTCTTTTACCTTGTGCTGCAATTGGGGCTTAACAAAAAATAATATGAAACCTCCGCCGCCTGCTCCCAAGATCTTTCCTCCGGTAGCGCCGGCGCGGCGGCCCGTCAGATAGATGTCGTCGATTATGGGGTTGGTTATCCTGCTGCTAAGGCTACGCTTTAATTTCCAGCTTTCATGGAGCAGCCGGCCAAAGGCATCAAATGAAGAGGTGCCGTTATTAAGGATGTCCAGGGCCTTTCCAACCATCTCATACATAGTCTTTAATTCGTTTTTCTTCAAGGGGATATTGCCGATCTGCTCCGAAGCGATTTCAGAGGCAAGGCGAGAAAGCCCGGTGAAAAAAAGCATTAGGTGGCTCTGAAAAAACTTTATTTTTTTAGAATCAATAGTAACCGGCAGCACCTCTATATTATTCCTGCCGGGCTTAAATTCAATTTTATTAAAACCTCCGAATGCCACATTTACCTGGTCCTGTGAGCCGATATTTTCCCTGGCCCAATTCTGTTCAATATCTATGGCCTCCAAGGCTAGCTGTTTTTTACTTACCATTTTCCCCTTTAAGGCATAAAGCCCGTTTAAAAGCCCGACCGTAAAAGAAGAACTCGAGCCCATGCCGGAACGCGCCGGCAGATCTGCTACGTGTTGGACGCTGATGCCGGATTTTACTTTAAGAAAATTCAGGGTTTCTCTAACTGTCGGATGCTCTATTTCGGAAATCTTTTTAACCATTTCCCGCTTTGAATAGACAATGCGATGTTTACAATCAAAGAAAGGCGGCAAATCCGAACAGGTTACATAACAATATTTGTCAATGGTGGTTGCCAGCACCGCTCCGTGATGCTGCTGGTACCAGGCAGGATAATCAGTGCCGCCGCCAAAGAATGATATACGAAATGGTGTTCTGCTAATGACCATTAAAACCTCCTGACTTTTTAATTTTTTTAGACAAAATGCCCGGATTCATCTCTCTTGGAAAGTATGGGCTTACCTATAGGCCAGGTGATGTTGAATTTAGGCTCATTCCATTTATAAGTAAACTGCTTTCCGGGATTGTAGTATGTAGATTGCTTGTAATGGAAAATGGCTGTTTGGCTCAAGACCAGATGCGCATTCCCGTGTTTAGGAGGCACCAAAACTTGTATCCTGTTTTTATCCGAAAGAACAAAGGATTGCCATTTGCCGAAGTTTTTAGAATCGGTATCGCAATTTACTACGACGAAAAAGAATTCTCCCTGTAAACATGATATCAATTTCCATGTCTCGTTGTCACCGTGGATACCTCTTAAGACATCTTTTGCGGACACGGATATATCATCCTGTACGAACTTAACGTTTATACCCTTGCTTTTATATAATTCTTCGTTATATAATTCCACATATTCGCCGCGGTGGTCTTTAAAAATATCCGGCTTAATGAGCAGTACTCCTGGGAGTTGTGTATCAATAACTTCTATCATACACGTCAATCCTTAAAGTAATTCTTCTTTTTTAAGTATTCGTCCTGGTTTTTAATAAACCAATCCCAGGTCTCTTTTAGGCCCGCAAGTAACGACGTTGTGGGATTGTAATGAATAAGCTCTTTAGCCAGGCTGATATCCATTACCCTTTTCGGAAATCCGGATGGCTTAGAAGTGTCAAAGCGATAATTAAAATCAATAAAACTATGCAGCGTCTCAACCAGCTCTTTTACGGAGCATCCCTTGCCGCTGCCCAAATTTACAAAACTGCTCCTTGTGCCGTAATGAAGAGCCAGGATAACTCCTTCGGCAACATCCCGGCTAAAGGCGAAATCCCTGATAGCCTTACCGTCGCCCCAAACAACAACCGGATCCTCTTTATTATATATCCTGCACATCAAAGATGGTATCACCATTGCGTTATTGGGATCAAAATTATCTCCCGGCCCATAAACATTGGCCGGCCTTACAATGGAAAAGTTTTCCATGTTATACTGGACATTATAAGCATGAATTTGCAGTTCAGTCATCCTCTTTGCCCAGCCGGCAAAATCCATAGGTAAGCTATCCGGCTTGTAATCAGCTTCCCTGAATATATCTGTGGCAGAATATGCGCCTATGGAGCTCGTATAGACAAGCTTCTCGACCTTATTTAACCTAGAGGCCTCTAAAACGTTCGTATTCATCATTAAAAGCGGGATAAAATGACTAGCAAGCCTTTTCTCCGTAACCAGGGCCGATCCCTTTATCCCGGCGAGATGAAATACGAAATCCATGCCTCTTGTCACATCCTTGCAAAATGAAAAATCAGTAAGGTCGCCGAGTATGTGCTCGGCCTTATCATGTACCCTGATTTTATCAAGAGATACTATTTTTATATTTGCCCCGGAACCAGACAAGATTTCCACAACCTGGCGTCCAATAAGGCCGGTTCCGCCGGTTACCAATATATTTTTTCTGTTAAAATTTTTTAGGACTTCTTCTTTAATCATTATAGATTCTTAAATTTTCTTCTGTTCTCGATAAACCAGCTGACCGTATCCCGAAGGCCGGACTCTAAAGAAATTTGAGGCTCAAAACCTAGAACATTTTTTGCTTTCGATGTATCAACCATTCTTACGGGTATTGTAGTTGGCTTGGAAGAATCAAAAACAATATTTGCCTTATCGTGGCCTGCGGCCTTAAGGATAATATCCACTATTTCTTTTATGGTCACTGTTTTTCCATACCCGATATTTACCGGCTCGCATGTAGCGTGTCTTTCAAGCATTAATAAACATCCGCGCGCAAGGTCGCTGATATGAAGAAAATCCCGTATCTCCTCACCTGTTCCCCATACAACAAAAGGATTCTCCTTCTCAACTGCCCTTCTGATCAATGCCGGAATAACATGGCTTGTACCCGAATCAAAGTTGTCAAATCTTCCATAAACAGCAGTGGGCCGGACAAGGGCAATCTTTACATTGGATTTCGATGCTACGAATTCTGCGAGCCGCTCAATATAGCGCCTCATCCAGCCGTAACCAAAATATGACGCGTGCGTAGGCCCGCTCCACATCTCTTCTTCTTTTATGGGGTAGTCGCTCACCGGATAAGCCGTGCTGCTGCTAAAAACCAGGAAGCGTTCGATATTCGCGCTCCAAGCCGCCTGGAGCATCTGTGCCGTAAGGATCAAATTAGCTGTAATCGCGGCCATGGGGTTATTTGCAGTTACGCCTGCGGCAGAAACCGCGCCTGCGGCATGAAAACAAAAATCCACTCCCTTAAGCGCTTCAAGGCAATCCTCTTGCTTGGTCAAATCAGCTTTTATTATCTCGATCCGTTTATCTTTAATTTCTAACGGCCTCTTATGCACCGGAATCCTGACCTTTGCATCGGCCTCTAAGAGCTTTTCGACTATATGCCTGCCTACAAAGCCCGTGCCGCCGGTGACCAAAACAAGTTTACCCTTATAGAACATTTTACCTCTTAAATTTTTTGGGATTCCCGATTATTTTCATTAGGCTTTCCCTGATTGATGCCGGGTCAAGGCCTATAGTTTTTCGTACATCCTGAAGTGTACCGTAACAAGAACAAAATTCATCCCTCAAGCCATGATAGGAAATAGACAAATTCGGGACCTCGCAGATAGCTTCATATAAACCAAAGGCGTCATGCACAACCACAATCTCGGTATCTTTGAACCGGGATATTATTTCCTTATCTATGGGTTTAATAGTATGGAAATAAACCAGGTTTACGTTTAAGTCCTTGCAGGCTTCCATCACATTGCCCAGGATAGGCCCTGCGGTCATGACCGTAACCTTTGAACCGCTATCCTTTAATAAAACGCCCTTTGCAAATTCCACGGGCAAATCTATATTATGCGGGTGGTCTGATAACCTGAAATAGGTAGTCTTGCCATTGTTATACTGGCTTCTTAATAAGACGTCTAATTCTTTTTTTGAACCGGGTTGTATGACTTCGATCCCCGGCAATAATCTGAGGATCGCCAGATCAGTATAGCAATGATGAGTTGCGCCGTCCCAGGCGTAATCAAACGAAGCGCCGCAGGTAACAATATTGGCGCCGAATTGATTATAACAGAGGTCCAGTTTTATCTGCTCAAGGCTCCTTTCCGTAATAAACGGCGTTATGGTATGTATGAACGGATGAAAGCCTTTTGAGCTTAATCCGGCGCCGATGCTGATCAAGGCGTTTTCGCAGATACCGATATTGTAGAACCTATCCGGAAATTGGGCCTTAAAATCGTCAAAAAGATAAACGCTTACGTCCCCGAATAACAGGATTATTGTTTTATCTTTTTTTGCCAATTCCAAAAGCGTATCTCTAAATTGTTTCCTCATCTAGTTCCTCGATCAATCTTTCAAATTCCTGGTCATTGGGAGATTTTCTGTGCCATTCATACTGGCTACAATGCAGGGTCTTACAGCCGAAACCTTTCTTTGTCTGGGCAATGATAGCCCTTAAGGACTTGCCAGTTTTGGCTATCTCTTTTTTAAGCGCCTCTACATCATGGCCGTTAACTTCGCTGACTTCGCAGCCAAAGGCCTTAAGTTTTTCTGCCGGATTATGTATCTGAAGGCCGCGGGAATGGGACATATTGTTATCATAAATTATTGTCAGGTTATCAAGGCCGAGATTAGCCGCGACCATGATTGCTTCCCACACCGAACCTTCATTTGCCTCGCCGTCACCAATAACCACGACTACCCTGCGGGCCTCTTTCTTGATTTTAAAAGCTAAGGCCATACCCACGCCTATACCGATACCGTGGCCCAAAGAGCCGGTCGATGCCTCGATACCCGGAACTTTACACCTGTCAGCATGACAACCAAAATTCGAAAGGAACGAACCAAAAGAATTCAAAGTAACTTTATCAAAATAACCAAACCGGGCAAGAACGCAGTAATGCGCCAAAGAAGCATGGCCTTTACTTAATATGAATATGTCCCGCTTTTGCCAGGAAGGATCTTTCGGGTTATGCTTAATGGTGTCATACACTGCGTAAAGGATCTCGACTACGGAAAAACAAGACGGAATATGCCCGTGGCCGCTGGCCTTTGAAATATTCAATATGTCTTTTCTGATCTCTTTGCAGGTTTCGTTCATTTTATCTCAATATATGAAATCCTCGCTACTGTAGGCAATCTTTGTATGCGTAATTTATTCAGGCCCAATACTTCTTTTAAAGCGATCGTCTCTCCCGGGAATATATCGTCGCATAATTCATCAAAGACCAGGATGCTGCCTTTGCATAGATTAGGCTTGATTGCCTGCAAAGCCACTTTTGTCGGTTTGTAGATATCAAAATCAAAAATCGCCAAAGAGACTATGGTTTCAGGATGCTTCTTGAAATATCCCGGAACAGTTTTTAGGGCATCCCCCTTTACAAGCTCATACCGGGTCAAATGCGACATTGGATTCAATGCCTCTTGCATAGCTAATATATTATCCAAATAATCTTTGTAACCCTCCGGCACGGAAAAAGAACCATCGCAACATTTGCTTAATTTACCGTCGCATCTACTGACGCCCCTAAACCCTTCGAATGTATCAAAGCCCACAATCTTCCTGTGCCTGTTAAAAGGCTCAAAGATTCCTCTTAATGCCGACATAAGCGAAAGCGTCTGGCCCCACCTTACGCCGAATTCTACGATTATACCGTGATTATTGATTATCTTCTTATATATTTCGTAAAAAAATAATAACCTCGAGAGGCTCTTTGAGGTCAAAAATAAACCGAGGTTTGCCAGCAATTCTTCGTCCGGCAACGGGTTAGCAGTAAGGCTTTTTGTGAATCGTTTCTGGATATCTTTTTCTGACGGACTCGATAATACAATCGCTTTATGTTTTTTTGTCTTCATTTCTGCCACCGCCCTTTATTTTCAATCCACCATTTGATTGTTTTCTCAATTCCCTGTTCAATTGACTGTTCGGCCTGCCAGCCTAAGACATTTTTTGCCTTTGAGCAGTCGAGCGCCCTGAACTTTAGAGTTGTGGGTTTATCGCTGCTGTATCTTACCTCTCGCGGGCTGTGCCCGGAAAATTTAAGTATCATTTTCGCTATATCGCCTACCGTAACCCGCACTCCTGAGCCTATATTAAAAATATCAAATTTTAGTTTTTGTGCATCCAGCATCATAATTACAGCTCTGGCGAAATCCTCTGAAAAAATTACATCCCGGGTCACGTCAGGGCTTCCCCAAATCTCGAAAGGCTCTTGTTTATCCACGGCCTTTCTGATAAGTGCGGGTATAAAATTCGAAGTCTTTAAGTCAAATTTAGCGTAGGGGCCGAATATATTGGACACCCTGGCTATAAGGATCTCGCTGCCATATTGGCTATGTAAAAATGCGCAAAATTTCTCTATAAATCTTACTACCCAGCCAAATCCCTTGTAGGCGCCTTCCGGATCCTTATTCAAGTCCAAATCAGTTTCTTTGATATTGCCGTTAAACTCCTGATACAGCGTTGCCGAGCCGATATATACTATTCTTTTTATTCCGGCAAACTGAAAAGCCTGCAAGAGCCGCAAGTTTAAAATCATATTTTCATTAATATGATCTAAAGGGTTTGCGGTTACTAATCCCGCCCCTCCGGTATAAGCTGCTGCCATAATGGCGCAATCGCAACCCTTAACGATTTTTCTTGAGTCGCTCTCGGATTTTAAATCGCAGTAACGATAATCGATATTTTTATGTTTGATAAAGGGTTTTGTATGCTTGTAGTAAGTGGCGCGGATTTTAGTTTCCGGATAATACTTTAGAATATGAGTTAATATGCTCGTTCCGGCGAGGCCTGTGGCCCCGGCCAAAAAAACTATTCTTTTGTCTAGAAATCTCTCCATAATTTTAGTCGCGAGTAAATAACTCCTTGATAATCAGCAATAAAATCGCGGATCCGTTTACTAACGGCCGCATTTTCCTGACCCCGCCTATTCTCGCGGGCTCATCACCCGGAATCTCTGAAATCTTCTTCTTTAGCTTAGCGCACTTGACTGCGCTTAAAGGCTCAAAACCGCCCACATCTGCAAAGCGGTTTGTCCGGGCAAGTTTAAATAAATCTTTTTTCCAGGCCCGGAAGCCGACCAAGGTATCGGTATAACGGCCGCCGAACAATATATTAATCATTTTCGTAAACATCCAATTCCCGAACCTGGTCACGATATCGTCATCATAGCTTTTTGCTCCATCGAGATACCGGGAAACAATCACCATATCAAAGCCCTCATTCATCTTCTTAACCAGAGCCGGTATCAATTCCGGTATAGAATTTCCGTCCGGAGTAAAAGTAACAATCACATCACCAGTCGCTATCTCCATAGCCTCTCTATAAGCATTTACCAGGCCTTTTGTCTTCTGCTCCAAAACAAAAAAACCCTCTTTCTTTGCGTATTCGGCTGTGCCGTCGGTAGAATTTCCATCGACAATAATGATTTCATCGACCCAATCTTTCTTTATCCTGGGCATAACTTGCTTCATGCCTTCTATCTCATTCAAAGTAGGGATCAAAAGAGTAGTTTTCATAATCTAATTCCTAATGCGGGCAGATACAAGGCACCATTTTTCTGGCATACAAAAGAAAATTGCTGATCGGGTCATATATACCTAGCCGGAAAAATAAATACGTGAAACTGGAATAATTTATAAGACTGATAAGCATGACAGCAAGAACTACGCAATATGTCTGATGGCGCAAGCTTTTCTGACGGAATAATTCATAAAGGGCTGAGACTGAAAATAAACAGACTGATATCTCTAGAATCGAAACAAACCTAATGATTTTTGTATACTTCATGGAGCTTGAAATAGCAAATATTATCAAAAAAAATGTAAGAAAATATGCTTGTTTCCAGTCGAATTTTCTCAAGATCAAAGTGTGGAAGAAATAGCCGATAAAAAGAAGAGTAGTTATAGGGCTTAATAATAGAAAATCTATGATGAATTTAAACCATGGCCCCGTATTATACAAGGAGTAGGAATTAATGACGACCACGGGGAAATGGACGCCGGATATGAACTTGATCAAACCTATAAAATTATCCCAGCCTAAAATAAGCGTGAATGTCAGGCCCGACAACAATACGGGTATAAAGAGCAAGCCAAAAAAATAGCTCCAGCGTATATCCTGCTTATATCCAAATTTATACAATAAATACGCACAGGCAAAGAAAACCATCAAGATAACGGCTGATTCTTTTATCAGGATGGATAAATAGAACGAAATGATAAATAAAATAAACTTATATCTTTGCTTACTGACTAAAAAGTCTAAAAACAACCACACCGAAAGCGCCCAGAATAGATTAACACTGCTATCTTGCAGACAACGCCTTCCCGAATACATGATAATCGGACTGGAAGACAAAAGCAATGTGTAAAGATATGCCAAATCCCGGCTAAAAAACTTTTTCGCGAAATAAAAAGACAATATAATGAACAAGACAAACATAAGAAAAGAAAAATGAGCCAAGGAAATAAAGGTTTTAGGAAATACCTTAAACCAAAAGGCAGCCAGCGATATGTGGCCAATTCTCGCAGGGTGCGGAAATAATTGCGCGGCTTTCGAGTTAAGGTACTCGCGCAATAATAGAGAGAATTCGCCTATCCCCTTTTGAGATATAATCTTAGCATAGGCATAATAGTAACCTTCGTCGGCGTCCCTGGCAAACATATTTTCTTTCGGGATTGATAAATAAACAGCGACAATGGAAAATAAAACCATTGCTATTATTAGCGCACGCATAAGCTTGCTCACACCTATCTCCTTTTCTAATAAACAGTTAAGACTATTATAGCAAAAAAGGGGGAATCTGTAAAATCGATATGGATTGGTTTAATCGGGCTCAAAAAACCAAAAACACTATCTGACCTCAATCACTGCCAGAATACTCTCACTGTAATCGCTTGAATACTTGGATTCCGTCAGCCTTTCAAAGGGTTTCACGGATATCCAATACTTTCCGCTTTCTATACCCCTGGGAACAGGAAGCCAAAAATTATCTTCAACGATATCCCCTGTTTTCCACAGCCGCACAGGATAGATGTCGTAACAAATCGGATGCATACTCATAAAAACTTCCCTGCCCAGGGAATCCAGCAACATTACGCGAAGAGAGAAATCTTTTTCGGTCTTTTTAATAAGGCGCCAGCGCAAGGACAATTTGACGCTCTCGCCTTTCTTTAGTTCTAATTTCTCTACTAAATAACTATTAAGTTTGAATGTATCGAAAATTAAGTATGAAGAATCGTGTTTGGCGGCGTGGATTTTGGATATACTGAATAGATTAAGGCAAGGCTGGGAATTCTTTTTAAAAAGCACAATATCTCCGGCAGCCATTACCGGACACCAGGGATTCTTGAGAAAAAAATCCCTCATGTTGCTCTTTGCCCTGGCGCGGTCCGATAAATAAACATAATAAGAAGGGATATCTTCGAAATTTAATAAAGCTAAATCCAAATCCCGCGGCGCTTCAAACTTCATCCCCCGGTTATAGGCCGCCATTACAATGCGATGAAAAGAATACAATCTATCCGTAATGTTTGATAATTTGGGCTGAAAGTCAAATGTCGATATTACCACAGCGTTATTCGGTATAATTTTAACCAAACTGTCTTTAATTGCCGCCATACGCTTATCGACGAGCTCAGGGCGCAATCCGGAAAGTACAGTGGAAAAAGGATAAAGTAAAATAATGGATATTGCTGCGCCGGCAATTATAAAGCAAGCATAGAATCTCTTAAATGCCCGTATAAACTTAAAGCTAAATAATGTCCTTAGCCCGAACACTGCGGCAATAAAAATAAAAGCCAGGCTCTCAGCAGAGTAATAATATTTAATGTCGATTTCAGTAGCCCTGGAAGAAAGTAAATGCTGTAAAAAATTAGGCGAAGCAATCAGTAAAATCAGGGGGCTAAAAAAAGAAAGGAAACTTAACGGAGAAAATAATTTAAACAAAAATTCCAAAGCGTCCGGCATAAGCATCATTCTAAAAATCCTAATCGGATGAAAGATGATTGATCGGATTATATTGCTAAGCCCGGTGCCCAGATGAGCATATAAATAATAAAACTCTACCTTACCTTTGCTTAAAAAAGGCATTAAAATTTTAAGATAAAGCAAAAACCAAAGTAAGCCTGATAATATCGGTAGAATAATCCATTTTTTTTCTTTTCTTTTTATTATGGCGTAAACCCCAAACATTATCAAAATTAAGGCCATGTTTTCTTTGGCAAAAAGCAATAAAAACATGAAAACAACAAATTTTTTGAAGTCATTTTTTAAAAAGAAATAAAAAAGGAAAAATTGAATGAAGGGAATAAAGCTTTCGGGGTGGAACTCATTTAGATTTATATAGGCAAGCGGAGGGTAAAATAAATAAAGTAATACGAAGATAATTCCCCATAACTCATTTAGAATCGTCCTGGCGATCAAAAACAAAGGTATGGCGGCCAAAGCGAGTAAGGAAGTCTGGCAGATTAATAGCGTCAGGGGGTGGGAAAATATGCAATATGCCGGCATCAGCAAAAGCATGGTAAGCTCGGCATGAATGCCCAGGAAAGGCACTTCCACCAAGGACATAAACGGCCTTCCGTGAGAAAGGCCGCGAAATATCTGATTATATATAGCTAAATCCCAATCGCCGTAAAAAAAACAAAAATATTTATTAATACAGATAATTACGAAAACGGCGATATAAAATGAAACAAAGCTTATTACTAATAACCAGGAGATATTTTGGCGGATTAATTTAGCTGTCTGCATTCTTTTTAAAATAAAGCCCCTGTTTTTACACAGGGGCTTTATTTATGAATAAAACTCTATCTCTTTTTCTTTTTCTTGCCTCCCCTGACCATCTTTGCACAGGAGACATCGCCTTGCTTATCGATGAAATATAAGTAGCCTTCTTTGCGTTTTACCCCACACTTAGCTACCTTCTTGGGGCTGCCGCCTTTAGATTTACCCCTAGCCATCTTAGCCATGGATACATCGCCCTGCTTGTCTAGATAGTACAGGTAACCTTTCTGCCTCTTAACGCCTACCTTCTCTACTTTAGTTGCCATTTGTCTATTCACCTCCTCTCATGAAATAATTAAAAACTCGTGAAAGTAAATTTTACGTTCCTATCTTTACCGGACACAGTATCGTTTTTAACATCGCAAAGGCCGAAAGCATTGCCAGGTAACTCGTTTTCGGGTTCATCTGGGATGCCAGGTTTTCAGTCCGGGTGGTAATTGTTCCGGAATCGGAACAAATTTCTATCTCGTGAATATTCACCTTTAACTTAGGGCTGGCGATTATCTTTACGTTTACTTTTTTAGGGCCCAGAGTAGCCAGAGAAAGCGTCGCTGCCACATTGATATTCTGGGGAAAATTGTAGATTGCCTCTAAGGCATTACCCCGGAACACTTCTATATCTTTTTTTGAATTCACTAAATCAATACCCATCCTCTTAATGTAAGGAATATCCTGCAATGTCTTAGAAGGCTTTCTTGTAGTTAAAGCAATGCTCTTGATTGCTCCGTTCGCCGCCGCCTTGAATGCGTCAACTCCGGCAATGGCTCCGCTGGGGATGTAAATCCTGGTACCTTTTTCTTTTGCTCTTTTAATTAGATTTTCCGTAGTCAATAATGCCCCTACGCTCATCACTAATATATCTTTTGCGTTTTCTATGGCCTCTTCTATCAAACCCTTGGCGCTAGAGACGCTGGTTGCCTCAATAATAAGCTCGCTCTTTTTAATAAGCGCCTGGGAGCTGCAAATAACCGGCTTAGAATATAGGGTTTTCTTTAATTTTACGCAGGCTTGGGGGTTGATGTCGGATATGGCTACAAGGAGGGATTCCCGGCTGAGCTCTCTGTCAATTCTCTTGGCAAGATAAGAACCAATAGCTCCACAACCAACGAGGCCGAGTTTTATTTTCTTCATACTTTGATTATTTTATTATCTATAAGCCTGACTTTGCCAAATTTTACTGCCAATAGAATAACAGTTTTTCCGTCGAGAAGTTTCTTACGTTTTAAAGTATCAGCATCAACAATTTCGACATAATCGATTTTAGCAGATTTTACCGTCGAAATCAAGTTTTTTATCGTCGAGATTATTCTCCCGGACTGACGGATCCCGTCCCGGATAAGCCTGGCACCTTCGCTTAAGGCCCTATTCAAGATCAGGGCTTCAAGCCTTTGGCGGCCAGATAAGTAAACATTGCGAGAGCTCATTGCCAGGCCGTCAGGCTCGCGGATTATAGGCATAACTCTTATCCTAATCGGGAAATTCAAATCTTCAACCATCTTCTCGATTATGCGCGCCTGTTGAAAATCTTTTTGTCCGAAATAAGCTCTGTCCGGCGAAACAATGTTAAATAATTTGCTGACTACGGTTGTCACGCCTTTAAAATGCTCTGGCCGAGACAGCCCGCAAAGAATGCCGCTCATCTTGCTAACATAAACTTCACTTAAAAAATCAGCATCATACATTTCTTTCGCATCCGGAAAAAAGACTATATCTACCCCTGCGTTTCTCGCGAGCTTAAGATCTCGTTTAATGTCTCTGGGGTAACTTTTAAAATCTTCCCGGGGCGAAAATTGCAATGGGTTAACGAATATGCTTATTGCGCAAATATCATTATCGGTTTTTGCCTGGCGCATCAAAGAAATATGCCCCTCATGCAAATAACCCATTGTAGGGACAAAGCCTATCGAAAGCCCTTGTCTTTTAAGGCTTGAGGCGTGTTTCTGCATCTCGTTAATTTTCCTGATTATTTTCATATCCTTGATCCGAAAATTCAAATGCCTTTAAATTTTTTCAGCTTGGCTGGAGAAATCAGCGAATATAAGGGCCCCAAAACAAACTGCCTCTCCCACATCCGAGGATGAGGAATTTCCAATTGTTTGCTCTTTAATTTCAAATCGCCGTAAAGAAGAATATCTAAATCGATAACCCGCGGGCCGAAACGTACCCCCTTGGATCTACCCATCATCTTTTCTATTATTTTAAGTGTTTTTAAAAGTCCCCGGGGAGGCAATTCGGTGCGGATACTTATTGCTGCATTCAAAAATTTTGGCTGAGGCGGGCCGCCTTGGGGTTTTGTCTCGATGATTTTAGAAAGCCTGCCTATCTTTATACCCTCATCTTTTAAAAGCTTGATAGCCTTTTTAATGTTGCTTTTTCTATCGCCGATATTCGAACCCAAGCTTAAAAAAACAAGTGGCATCAATTAAATGATTTTTTTAATTCTCTCTAGGGCTTGAGCCAGGCGTTCTTTAGGGACTGTTAAGGCAAACCTTACGTAACCTTCGCCGAACCTGCCGAAACCTACCCCTGGAGCGGCAACTATGTTAGCCTCTTTTAAAAGTCTTTTTGAAAAATCAACTGAAGATTCTTTTGTAGGAACACTTACCCAAATATAAAAAGTAGCTGCCGGCTTCTTAACCTTCCAGCCTAGCTTTGTTAGCCCTTCAACAAACACATCCCTTCTTTCCTGATAAAGATCCCTCATCCTTTGACAAAAATCGCTTTTATCCTTAAGTGCGGCAATAGCTGCTATTTGGACAGCCTGAAAAACGCCGGAATCGATATTGCTCTTTACGCGAGCCAGCAAACTTATTATTTCAGGATTGCCGCAAACCCAGCCGATCCTCCAACCTGTCATGTTATAGGTTTTGCTCAAAGAGTGAAACTCTATTCCTGTATCCGTAGCTCCCTTGACCTGTAAAAAGCTCAAAGGCCTTTTATCATCATAAAAAAGCTCGGAATAAGCAAAATCGCTAGCCAAAACCATATTATTTTTTCTGGCTATAGAAATCAGTTCTTCGTAAAAATCAACGCCGGCAATTGCAGAGGTAGGATTATTGGGATAATTTAAATATGCCAACTTTGCATTGGGTAATTTCGTCAAATCCGGTAGAAAGCCGTTCTTTTCAAGTAGAGGCATAGCAATAGGCTTAGCACCTGCGAATATAGAAGCTGAGTAATAAACAGGGTACGCAGGGTCAGGGATTAAGACATTATCACCGGGATTAATTAATCCCAGGGGTAGATGCGCCAAGCCTTCTTTTGACCCTATCAAAGGATAAACTTGAGTCGCGGGATCGAGATTTACGTTAAACCTTTCCGAGTACCACTGGGCAATCTGCTCCCTTAAAGCCGGCAGGCCGGAATCAAGAGAATAGTGGTGATTTGTTCCGTCAGCCGCAGCTTTATTAAGAGCTTCGACGATAAACTCCGGAGCAGGCTGGTCAGGGTCACCTATGCCTAAATCAATAATATCCCTGCCTTCCTCTCTCGCCCTTCTTTTCTCCTTGTCTATTTCAACGAATAAATAAGGCGGGAGGCTCTTTAACTTTTCTGAGGCGTTAATCTTTATACCCGGCATAAATTCACCCTCTTAAAAAACCAATTAATACATTATTTGCGGATTTATAAAACTGCAATTATCTGGAATAGTTACGTCTACTATGAACGATTTTTTACTCTTGGCTAATATGACATCATTTGCCATTTTAAGCAAATCAACCTGGTCACTGGAAATAAACTGTTTTTGCGGATCTAAATAATCTATTTTTAAGGGAATTTTGTCTAAAATCATATCTCCGGAATTATCAATAACCAGAGAAATTTTAGCTGACAAATCGCTATCGCTTTTGACTACCCTTTCCTGTGTTAACTTGACGTATCTTTTTAAATAATCACTTTTGACTTGTTTTAATGCCTGGTGTTTCAAAAAAGGCAAACAAATCAAGCCAAGAATTACCAGGGTGATAAATATCTTGAAGCTATTGAATATCTTATTTTTCATGATTAAAAATACAGTCCTCCATACTGAATAAGCCTTTTTTCTTATTAATTACCCATTTAGCCGCGGCTAACGCGCCGCTGGCAAATATATCCCGGCTCTTGGCGGAGTGCTTAAGGGTAATAGTATCAAACTCTGCGTCAAATATTATCTCGTGGTCGCCTACGATTTCTCCCTCGCGAATCGACTCTATGCCGCTAACTTTGCTGCCGGAAGCATTTTCTATGATCTGGGCGATTTTTTTAGCAGTCCCGGAAGGAGCATCTTTTTTGTGCGTATGATGTGCCTCGATAATCTTAATCTGATAACCCTTAAGAGTACTTGCCAGGTCTTTGAGCACTTTAAAAACGACATTAACCCCTATAGACATATTGGGAGAAAAAACTATTGGAATAGTTTTAGACGCTTCTTTTATCAACCCAACTTCCTGTTCGCTGAAACCTGTGGTCCCGATAACCATCGGCTTTTTGAAAGAGACGCATTTCTTTAAATGTTCCAAGGTCGCGCCCGGCTGGCTAAAATCAATGACGCAATCGACATCAGACAATTTGTCTATTTCGTCGGTTATTCTTATGCCTTCGACTTGAACCGCTTCCTTAGAAAAGTTAGGCCGCTCTAATGCTAAGTTTACGCTTATTGCCTTATCCAGCTTAGCTAAGGCAATTATACGCGACCCCATTCTTCCGGCTGCGCCGCAAACCGCCAGTTTAATCATTTGTAATGCCTCTCTATTTTATCAGTCCGTAATTTTTTAAAGCTTCTTTAAGTACCGCTAAATTCTTCTCTGCTATCGAGCACATAGGCAGTCTTAAGTCGGGTTCGCACAGGCCCATAATTCCCATCGCTGTCTTTAAAGGAATCGGGTTAGTCTCTATGAACAACGCTTTAATCAAAGGTAAAAGCCTGAAATGTAATTTTTGAGCTTCTCTAATATCGCCCTTAGCAAATGCATCGCATAAGGCCTTGATATCCTTAGGCACGATATTTGCAGCTACGGATATGATGCCTTTGCCTCCGATCGAGAGAACTGGCAAAGTCAGGCTGTCATCGCCTGAAAGCAAAACAAAATCCTTCGGACAAAGAGTCCTTATCCGCGACATCTGGTCTAGGGACCCGGACGCCTCTTTCACTCCGACTATGTTCGGGCATGCGTTTGCTAAACGCGCAATCGTTTCCGGCTCGATATTACAAGCTGTGCGGCCGGCAATATTATAAAGGATCAAAGGTATTTTTACTGATTCGGCAACCGCCTTAAAATGAAGGAACAAACCCTCCTGTGTCGGCCGGTTATAATATGGGCTTACCTGCAAAGACGCATCTGCTCCGTCTTCCTCTGCCTTCTTTGTCATCATAATCGCTTCTTGCGTAGAATTAGAGCCTGTTCCGGCAATGACCGGAACGCGCTTTTTTACGGCAGAGACAACGATCTCTATGACCCGCTCATGTTCTTCGAAAGAAAGCGTAGGGGATTCGCCGGTTGTCCCGCAAGGCGCGATAGCCTCTGTCCCATTCTTGATTTGCCAGTCTACAAGCTCAACGAGCTTTTTTTCATCTACCTTGCCATTCTTAAATGGCGTCACCAAGGCGACAATGGATCCCTTAAACTCAACTGCCCTCATAAAATCTCCTTTAATGAGCGCATGACTTATGGAACGTTAGTGACATAAGTCATTTGCGCGAATTATCCCTCACCTTTTTAGATATTTATAAAAAAACCAAAATACTTTAATAGATAAAAGGTGAGGGGTCAAATTCAACCAACAAACTTACGTTGCTGACGCTGCCGTAAGTCTGGGTTTCATTTGACCTTTTCCTTAAAACTAATCTTCTTTAAGCTCTACTACGCTGCCTTTCAGCCAGATATCTTCAAATTTTTGGTCTTCATATTCAAACTCCACTGTCAGAAGCTCTCCTGAAGTAGGGTTAATTTTAATTTTATTTTCCTTAACGAACGAAAGCTTAAAAGCTATTAATGCAGCTGCTGCTGCTCCTGTGCCGCAAGCCAAAGTCTCAGATTCAACGCCGCGCTCAAAAGTGCGAATTTTTAAGCTATCCGGTCCTAAAACTTCCACAAAATCGACATTCGCGCCTTCAGGCTGAAATTTTTCATGATTGCGGACTAGATTGCCGATATAATTTACATCTATAATCCTTATATTGTTTACGAATACCACAACATGAGGAACTCCGGTATTTATAAAACTAACGTGGATTTTTCTTTCGCTTACTTCCAGGGGAAGATTAAGCTTAATATCCTTAGGGTTAGTTAACTTGATTTTCACCTCGTCTTTAATAATCTTTGCCTCGATAATTCCGGCAATAGTTTCGAATCTCAACTCACCCGTCTTTGAATCGTGATTCATAAGATAATAAGCTACGCAGCGAGCGCCGTTACCGCACATCTGGGCCTCTGAGCCGTCAGAATTAAAGATGCGCATCTTTATGTCCGCATTTTTAGATTGCTCAAGGATAAGAAGGCCGTCTGTCTTAACCTTCTTATCAGACTGGCATAAGCGCCGGGTCAAAGAGCTCAAATCTTCCTTAGATGGATTTTTACGCGCATCCAGAAGATAAAAGGTATTCCCGTTTGCTGAAAATTTTTTAATCGTTTCTTTCATTTTATCCTAGAAAATCCGGTATCTGTTCGCCCTTAATTATATCGGCGAACTTTTCCCGTTCCCTTATAAGGAAGAATTGCCTAGCTTTAACTAAAACCTCTGCCGGCCGCAGGCGAGAATTATAATTACTGGCCATAGAAAACCCGTAAGCGCCGGCGCCCATCACCGCGAGAAGATCGCCTTCGTTAACGTGTGGCATCTTCCTGTTTTTCGCCAAAAAGTCAGCGCTTTCGCATATTGGCCCAACTATATCTGCTGCTCTTTTCTCTTCACTTGCGGCTCTATTTAAAGGCACGATTTCATGGTAAGCGCTATAAAGCGCCGGCCTTATTAGATCATTCATGCCTGCGTCTACGACAACAAAAGTCTTATATCTATTCTTCTTAACATAACTCACTTTCGTGACCAGGATCCCGGCGTTACCGACAATGAACCTGCCCGGCTCTAAGATAATTTTTAACCCTGCCTCTTTTAAAAGCCCGGTTATGTTCCTGGCAAATTCGTCGGCTGTCTGGGGCTTCTCCTTGTTATAAATTATCCCCAGGCCTCCTCCGATATTAAGATACTCTATTTTTATGCCGCGCCTCTTTAACTTTTTTATGAACTCAACAACGCGCTTAATCGCCCCTATAAACGGGCCGCTGGTAATAATCTGGGAGCCGATATGCATATGGATACCGTTGATCTTTACATGGGGGAATTCCTTCCTCTCCAGAAAAATCCTCAGCGCCTCATCAAGCTCCAGCCCGAATTTATTTGTAAGCTTACCCGTAGTAATATAGTCATGGGTGCGCGGTTCAATATCCGGATTAATCCGAATGGCAACCTGAGCTTGCTTCTTTAGGTGAGCTGCGATATTATTTATGACCCTCAATTCCGCGTCTGACTCAACATTAAAAAATAGGATTCCTGCTGATATAGCTTTTGAAATTTCTTCCTTAGTTTTGCCTACGGAAGCATAGACGATTTTTTCCGGCCTGACCCCGCTCCTTAAAGCCCTTAATAATTCCCCGCCAGAGACAATATCCAGGCCTGCTCCGGCATTTACAAGGATCTTGGCTACAGCCAGGTTTGAATTAGCCTTTAACGAATAGCATATTAGCGGCTTAAAAGCGCTAAAGGCGCGTTCAATCTTGCGGAAGTGGTCGATTATCGTATTGTAGCTATAGATATACACGGGCGTGCCGAATTTCCTGGCGATATTTTCTACCGGTATATCTTCGCAAAACAACCTGTTATTAATAAATTTAAAATCGTGCATAAATTTGTCTTAACCTATCCTCTTTTCTACCTTTTTCAGGGCCTTTAAAACATTTATCTTTGCCGTGCCGCCGAAAGATTTTTTCCGGTTTACGGAAACCTTCGGGTCAAGTAAATTATATAAATCATTTTCAAAGGCTTGCGAAAATTTCTTTAATTCAACAACTTTCAAATCGCTGATTCTCTTACCCTTGTCTAGAACATCCCTCACCATCTTGCCTACCGCATCATGAGCATCCCGATAAGAAACTCCCTTGGCTATCAAATACTCTACGATATCAACGGAAAAAAGCGAGTCGTCATTAAGTTTTTCTTTTAATTTTCCTGTTTTTATTTTTATCGCCTTGAAAACTTCCTGGAAAATCCCCAGCATCTGGTCAACTCTTTCCACAGCGTCAAATAACGGCTCTTTGTCAAGCTGCATATCCCGGTTGTAGGACAAAGGCAGACCTTTGAGCATAATCAGGACCGCGGACAGGTCCGACTGTATTTTTCCGCAGCTACCCCGGACTAATTCCAGGCAATCCGGATTCTTTTTATGCGGCATTATGCTTGAACCCGTACATAGAGACCAGTCTATATCGATAAGGTCAAATTCTTTTGTCGACCATATAATCAAATCTTCGGAAATCCGCGATAAATGTATGGAAAGTATCACCAAGGCTGATAATAATTCCAATATAAAATCTCTGTCGCTTACAGCATCAATGCTATTATCACTAACCTTTTTAAACCCTAATTTTTTAGCGACAAAAAACCGGTCGATGGGTAAACCCGTTCCGGCAAGTGCACAGCTGCCTAGAGGCATAACATCGCAGGATTCTTTCGCGATAAATAATCTTTCCTTGTCTCTCTCCAGCATCTCGAGGTATGCAAGCATATAGTGGGACAAAAGCACTAGTTGCGCCGGTTGCAAGTGAGTATAAGCCGGAATAATGTAATCGCTATTTTTCTTAGCGAAGGCAATTATATTTTTCTCGATTATGACTATTTGACCAGCTAAAGAATCGATAATATCTTTACAGTACATTCTTATGTCCAGCGCTACCTGGTCATTTCTCGAGCGCGCCGTATGCAATCTGTCAGCAGAGGCCCCTATCTCTTTTTTAAGCGCGTTCTGGATATTCGTATGCACATCTTCAGCCTGAACATCAAACTTAAAAGTTCCGGACTCTAACCTAGCTAACAGCTTTTCTAAGCCCGCGACTATTTTTTTGCTTTCTAGCTTTGGTATAATTGCGCATTTACCCAGCATCTGGGCATGGGCAATGCTGCCAATTATGTCATATACAGCCAGCCTCTTATCAAAAGAAATGCTGGATGTAAATTCATCGGCAATCTTAGAAGTTGCGCCTTTAAATCTGCTTCCCCATAATTTCTTCATATTATCCCTTCTTCCCTTTTCCTTGTTTGTAAGGCATGGCCCAGATCTTGATAAAACCGTCGGCCAGTTTTTGGTCGAATTTATCTTCTTTGCCGTATGTGCTTAACTCTTTTCTATAGAGCGAGTGAGTTGACTTTCTTCCTACGGCTACGCAACTACCCTTGAATAATTTTAATTTTATCGTTCCGGTTACATGCTTTTGCGTCGTATTAACAAAACTATCTAAGCTTGCCTTTAATTGAGAATACCATAAGCCATAATAAACCATTTCTGCGTATTTTAAGGATATGATTTCTTTAAAATGCGCTAATTCCCTATCTAAAACCAAGGCCTCAAGTTCTTTATGGGCGATATGAAGAATAGTAGCAGCCGGAGCCTCATAGATTTCCCGGGATTTTATTCCCACGAGTCTATTTTCGACTAGATCAGTCCGGCCCACGCCAAAAACTCCGCCTACATCATTCAATTCATTAATAAGGTCTTTCATCTTCTTGGTTTTACCATTAATCTTCTTGGGAACGCCTTTCTCAAAATATATATCAACATATTTTGCAAATGTCGGCAGGCTTGTAGGGCTCTTGGTAATCAGATACGCGTCCTCAGGCGGCTCCTGCTCCAAATCCTCTAAGATACCCGCCTCAATGCTTATGCCCCAGATATTTCTGTCAATACTATAAGGCTTCTTCTTGGTCACGTCTATCGGTATTGAAAAACTCTTAGCGTACTCTATTTCATCTTCCCGCGACTTGAACTCCCACTCCCTGACCGGAGCCACTATCTCTAAATTAGGGTCCAATATCCCAACTGTAACTTCAAATCTCACCTGGTCATTGCCCTTACCCGTGCAACCATGGGCAACTGCCTGGGCCTTCTCTTTATGGGCGATCTCAACAAGATATTTCGCGATCAGAGGCCTGCCTAGAGCAGTGGCTAACAAGTATTTCCCTTCATATATCGCATTCGCTTTTAAAGCCGGCAATATAAAGTCTTCGACAAATTCGTTCTGTAGATCTTTGATGTAGACCTTGCTCGCACCGGCGGCTTTTGCTCTTGACTCAATAGCCTCAAAATCCTCTCCTTCTCCCAGGCCCTGGCCAAGATCAGCTACGAAACATACGACATCCCAGCCTTGGTCCTTAAGCCATTTTACGGCGCAAGATGTATCCAAACCGCCTGAATATGCTAAAACGATTTTTTTCATTTCGTTTATTTTCCCCCTAATAATTTTATCAATATCGCTTTCTGAACATGCAATCTATTTTCTGCCTGGTCAAATACTATCGACTGTTTAGAGTCGATGACTTCGTCGGTTATTTCCTGGCCCCTGTGCGCAGGCAGGCAATGCATTATAAGGCAATTTACCGGAGCGCTGTCCAAGAGTTTTTTGTTGACCTGAAAATCCCGGAATATCCTGTTTCTTTTTTGGGCCTCTTTTTCTTTACCCATACTTGCCCAGACATCGGTATAAATCACATCCGCACTTTTTACTGCCGGAAATGGCGAGTTGAAAAGTTGAACTTTAGCGCCGCTTGCCGAGGCAAAAACTTTTGACTCTTCGACTATTCTTCCATCCGGTTCAAAATTTTTCGGGGTCGCGACATTTATATTAATCCCCATCTTAGAACAATCATGAAGCAGGCTGTGGCAAACATTGTTGCCATCCCCGATAAACGCCAAAGTCTTACCTTTAAGATTAGTGAATTTTTCCTTTAGCGTAAAAATATCAGACAAAGCCTGACAAGGATGCAATAGGTCCGTTAACCCGTTTATAACCGGGATACTTGCCTGCTGGGCCATCTCTTCTAAGATGTTGTGAGAAAACGTCCTTAAAATTATAGCCTGGACATACCGACTCAATGAATGCGCAACGTCTTTTATCGCTTCCCGCACTCCTATGCTTATGTCTGAAGGGCTTAGGTATATGCTTTTACCCCCTAACTGCCAAATACCCGCCTCAAAAGACACCCGGGTCCGGTTAGAAGGCTTTTCAAATATTAAGACTATGGATTTGCCTGCCAAGACATTTTTGTAATCAGCGGAATTTTTCTTAACGCTTTGCGCCAGGCTAAATATCTGATTAATCTCATCTACGCTCAATTCTTTTGTGGACAAAAAATCTTTTTTCATCATGATCTTGTTCCTTTTAAAATTTAGAAATTCTTTAAAGCTTCATCCAGTATCTTAACCGCTATATTTATTTTTTTCTCATCAATATTTAATGCCGGCATAAGCCGCAAGACCTTGTCTTGTGTGCAATTAATCAATAAACCTTTTGATTGGCAATATTCCACTATCGGTTTACCGGCCTTCTCCAACTCAACGCCCCACATTAAACCCATGCCCCGGATTTCTTTAATAACGCTGTATTTACCTTTCAATTTTTCCAGACAACCCGATAAATACGCTCCCATTTTTTTAGCCCGGGTTAATAACTTTTCTTGTTGAATCGCGCGCAAAGTTGCAAGGGCAGCCCGGCAAATTACCGGTGAACCGCCAAAAGTCGAGGCATGCATTCCCGGTTTTAACGTATCAGCTATTCGCTTAGAAGCGACCATTGCTCCGATAGGCAATCCTCCGCCTAAAGATTTCGCCAGGGTCATTATATCCGGCTGAATTCCATAATTTTTAAAACAGAACATTTCTCCGGTCCGGCCCATGCCTGTCTGAACTTCATCTACTATCAGGAGTAAATCCTTATCAGCGCAAAGTTTTCTTAGAGCATTTACGAATTCTTTAGTCGCGACATTGATCCCGCCCTCACCCTGAATTAATTCTACGAGTATTGCCACGGTGTTAGCAGAGCAAAGCCTGACGACTGATTCCAAATTATTGAATTCGGCAAATTTAAATCCCGGCAGCATCGGCTCAAAGCCCTTTTGATATTTTTCCTGGCCCGTAGCCGAAAGGGCGCCGAAAGTCCGGCCGTGGAATGAATTCTTGAATGCAATTATTTCATAGCGGCTGCCTTTACCGTAAATCCTGGTTAATTTTATCGCCGCCTCGTTTGCCTCTGCCCCGGAATTACAGAAGAACACTTTTGATTCGAAAGCCCAAAAATTAATTTCTTTGGCCAATTTTGCCTGGCCTATATGATACAAATTATTCGGGATGAATATCAGTTTTTTAAGCTGGTCTTTTACGGCTGAAACTACCTTCGGATGACAATGCCCAAGGTTATTAACTCCCCAGCCGGGAAAAAAATCCAGATATTCTTTGCCGTGAATATCTATGAGCTTGCTCCCCTTCCCCTTAACGAATATCAAGGGCAGCCGAGTATAAGTACCCATAATATATTTTTCGTATGACTGAAATACTTCGTCTTTTTTCATTTTTAAAATTATCCTCTAAGTAGCGAGTAGCAGGTAGCAAGTAGAGAGATTTTTTGTTTTCTTGCTACTCGTTTCTTTCTACTCTCTACTCTACTTAACTATTTCCGTTCCGATACCCTGGTCTGTAAATATCTCTAAAAGTAGTGCCCGGGTAAGGCTGGCATTAATTATATGTGCCTTATGAACTCCGGCATTTATAGACTGGATTGCCGCGTTAACCTTAGGGATCATCCCCTCTGAAATTATTCTTTCGTCAATCAAATTTTTTGCTTCCTTGATATTAAGCGTCGCCAGAAATGAATGCGCGTCATCCTGATGGCGCATTATACCCTTCACATTCGTCAACAAAACTAACTTCTCCGCCTTTAGGCTGACGGCGATATGGGCCGCTACTTCATCAGCATTGATATTGTACTCTTTTGCATTTGCGCCTATGCCTATAGGGCAAACTACGGGTATGGCTTCCTTTTCCAAAATGTTTAAAAGCGGCCTGGTATTTATTGAAACAACTTTCCCGACAAAACCTAAGTTTTTACCTGACCTTGTGAGTTTCCTTTCTGCCTTAATTAAGCGCTTATGCGATCCGATTACCCCAACAGCCTTTGCGCCTAGCGCGTTTAGCTCGGAAACAATCATCTTGTTTAATTTTTCCAGCTCTTCTTTTACGATCTTTAAAGTCACCTTATCTGTCACGCGAATACCGTCAATAAATTGTGTCGCCCGGCCTTCTTGTTTTATTCGCTCGGTAATGTTTGGGCCGCCGCCGTGGACAAGCAAGGGCCGTAAACCCATAAAATTCAAGAATACTATATCCTCTAATACGTTCTTACGGATTTTTTCATCGCCCAAGATACTGCCGCCGTATTTTATTACTAAGACCTTTTTATGAAAGACCTTGATGTATGGCAGCGCCTCGATTAAAACTTCGGCCTTCCTGATTATTTCTTCCATCTCTACACCTCGCTAATTAGCTATACCCGGCATTTATCTTCACGTATTCCGGGGACAGATCGCATGTATACACAACGCTTGAATATTTACCCTGCCCCAAACCGACCTCCAGGACAATATTTTTCTTCTCTAAAGAGCTTAACTTAATCTTTGTTTTATGCTCGTCCAGGGAAATACCTATTGCCCCTAAAGCCGAAATAATCCTGCCCACGTTCCTGTTCTCGCCAAAAATAGCCGTTTTAAAAAGAGCTGAATTAGCTACGGCAAAACCCGCTTCTTTAGCTAACTTGACTGATCTCGCCCCTTTAATTTTTATTTCGATGAATTTCGTCGCGCCCTCTGCATCAATAACGATTTTTTTCGCAAGGGCTTTGCAGATATCTATCAGCGAATTTTTGAATAGATTGAACTCCTTACTATTAAGTTTTATCTTTTTATTTCCGGCTTGGCCATTTGCCAAAATCAGGACCATATCATTAGTGCTCATGCAAGCGTCAACGCTTATCCTGTTAAAAGATTCATTGACTGCAGAGGACAATGATTCCTTCAGGGCCGGAAACTCTATGTCAGCATCCGTTGTTATAAAGCACAACATCGTTGCGTGTTTCGAAAATGCTTCCAGTTGAGGAAAAATCATTCCTGCGCCTTTTGCTATAGCGCCGATAGAAACTTTTTTTGTCCCGGCTTTAAATGAGACTGATGCCTGTTTTACCACCTTGTCGGTAGTCATTATTGCTTTGGCTGCATCAATGCCCCCTTTTTTAGATACCTTTAGACATAGATGTTTAATGCCGGGGACTATTTTATCCATAGGCATAGGCTTTGCGATTATGCCGGTAGAAGCTACTAAGCAATCGCTTGGCTTAATACCCATTGCTTTAGCTGTCAAGTAAGCCATTTTTTCGGCGTCACTTATGCCGGTTTTACCCGTATAGCAATTAGCATTGCCGCTATTTGCGACAATTGCCTGAGCCCGGTTATTAGCCAGATGCCTGGCGGTAATTATTAAGGGCGCAGCCTTAACCTTATTCTTAGTAAATAAACCAAAGCTAAGAGCCGGTACCTGGGAAAATATTAAAGCTAAATCCTTCTTGCCGGATTTTTTTATTCCGCAGGCAAAACCGGCGGCTTTAAACCCTTTTGGGAGAGTTACCCCCGAACTTGTTTTTATCATAACAGCCCCAAGGTCTCTTCGAATCCGTAAATTATATTCATGTTCTGGACTGCCTGGCCAGACGCGCCTTTGACTAGATTATCAATCGCGCTGACAATTATAATGAGATTGTCTTCGATTTTTAAACCTATTTCACAGTAGTTGGTTTTTACCACTGTTTTTAATTCCGGAAATTTCCCTTCGTCCAACACCCTTACAAAAGGCTCATCCTTATAAAATTCCTTATACAAATTTAGGACTGATGCCGTATGTTTCGGACCTGACGGCTTCGCGTAAATCGTCTCTAATATCCCCCTAAAAACCGGCAAAAGATGCGGCACAAACGCAAATTCCAGATTTTTCTTTTGCAGCTTTTGAATCTGTTCGTAAATTTCCGGGGCATGCTGATGAGCGTTTATCTTATAAGCCTTCAAGTTTTCGCTCGCCTTATATTCATCCATCTTTAACTGGGGATTTCTGCCGGCTCCGCTAAAACCTGATTTCGCGTCAATATAAACCGAATCTAAGGCTATCGAATTTTTCAAAAGCGGCAGAACCGACAAAATCGCAGCAGTCGGATAGCAGCCGGGATTAGCAATAAGTTTTGCAGACCGTATTTTATCCCGGTTTATTTCAGGCAAGCCGTATACGGCTGCCCTTAGGTTACCCGTATCTATATGTTTAGTCTTATAGTGGGCTTCGTAGACTTTTGGGTCGAGCCGGTAATCCGCGCTTAGATCTATTACAATCTTCCCCTTCTTAAGGAATTGGGAAGCCAGATGCATGGACACGGTGTGCGGCAAAGCTAGATATATTAAATCGCTGACCTTGGCTATTTTATCAACATCCGGCTCATCGCAAACAAGGTCAATTTTACCTTTAAATTCCGGATAGATCTCATCTATCGCCTGAGGCTTGTCTATTTTGGCTGAAACAGATGTAATTTTTACCTTGGGGTGTGCCAAAAGGATGCGCAACAATTCCTCTCCGCCATAACCAGTAACCCCAATAATTGCAACGTTTACCATAAATCTCCCGCTTTAGTATATTCAACTATTATCACAAAATTATTCGAGTTGGTCAACACTTTTTCGTCGAGATAGCTAAAAACCGCGTTCATGCCGCCAAAACTTCAGGCAACAAAAAATCCGCCGGGGTATCCGGCGGATTATCGAAAACTCTTATATTAATTAAAATTAACGTTTAGTCCACTGGAACCTCTTCCTTGCGCCTTTGCGGCCGAATTTTTTACGCTCTTTCATCCTGGAATCGCGGGTAACAAGCCCGAACTTCTTCAGGGTAGTCTTGCTTTCAGGCTGCAACAATATTAGAGCCCGGGCAATAGCCAACTTTACCGCGCCTGCCTGGCCGGATGAACCGCCGCCTTTAACTTTAACATTGATATCGAATTTGCCCATATTTCCTGTCTGCTCAAGAGGCTGATTGATCATAATCCTGTCGCTCTCGCGCTTAAAATACTCTACCCAGTCCCGGTCATTAACCAGCATCTTACCCGTGCCGGTAGTCAAAAATACCTGGGCCACTGCCTCTTTGCGCCTTCCTAAGCCTTTTGATAGCAAACTCTGGTTCATGAAACCTCTAATTTAATAGGATTTTGTGAAGCATGAGGATAAACATCATCCTTAAAAACTTTCAATCTTTTCATAAAAATCTTCTGTAATTTATTATCCGGCAACATATTCTCAACTGCATGCGTAATAACTATTTCCGGCTTCTTATCCAACATCTTTTCAAGCGTTACTTCCCTCAAACCACTGGGGTAACCTGTAAAACGCTGGTATACCTTTTGCTTAAGCTTTCTGCCGGTAACCCTGATATCTTTGGCATTAATGACTATAACCCCGTCGCCGATATCAAGATGCGGAGAGAATTCCGGCTTGTTTTTGCCTCTTAGGACATTGGCCACCTTTACCGCAAGCCTGCCTAAAATCTTGTCTTTGGCATCAACAATGTACCATTTCCGGCTGACATCGGACTTTTTGGCTATATATGTCTTATTACGCTTAATTTCCATAAGGGTGAAAGTATAACATTAAGAAAAGAGAATGTCAATAAAAATCAGGGTTTTCTATTTTAAGGCCATTTATGAAAGTTAGCTCCGGGATAGCCGCCATAGTAAGGCTTAATTTTTCCGCCTTCAGCGTAAAAATACCAGCTGCTGCCGGAAGTCGCAAAAAAACCATAATGATGCGGGCAACCTATAAGCCAACTAGCTGGCGGGCCGGGCGTAAAATTAATCTTCCAGGTATGCCTATTCGTACTCCATTCTGACCAAGTCAAGTAATCGTTATTAAAAATCTGATGCGGCGGAGGGTTATCCAATAAGCCGGAAAAAATATCCTGAGACAACGTCTGGCCATACCAACTGTCATATTGAGTATTGTAATTGATGGCTGCTTTAGACAGCGCTATTAAAAGAGCCCGCTCCTCCATTAAAAATGTTTTCTTAACCGAGCTATTAATCTTTGTAACAGCCACGATAGTTATTACTGCCAAAACAGCAACAATCACTATAAGTTCCAATAAAGTCACTGCCTGGTTATTGAGAAAAAAAACGATATTTTTTTTAACTATTTTCTTATTTGGCATATTTCACCTCGCGTAGATATAGCCCTTTAGCCGGCGCATTAACCCCGGCCAGGCGCCTATCTTTAGCTTTCAATATTCTTTTCATATCGCCTTTATTTAAATATCCCCTGGCAATATCTATCAAAGTTCCTGCGATATTACGCACCATATTATATAAAAAGCCGTCTGCTTCAATAGTAATTATAACTAATCTGCCTGAAGTAGGCAAGCCAAGAAGCGAAGATTTAGCCTTAGTTCGAACTTCGATTTTCTTAATCGTCCGGACGGTATCTTTGACATTTGAACCACTGGCGCAAAATGACTTAAAATCATGCTTTCCTGCTAAATTGCGCGCCTCCTTAGACATAAGTTTTATATCCAAAGGAAAACTTATCTGCCAGACGAAATCGCTTAAAAATGGATCGGATATTCTGCTATTTAAAATAAGGTAACTGTAGACTTTTGATTTAGCGCTGTGTTGGGCGTTAAACTTCAAACCTGTTTCAAAACTTTCAAGTATTTTTATATCCGCGGGCAGCCGGGAATTTAAAGCCCGCAGGATATTTACCGGATTTAACTTGGAATTAGTTTTAAAATTCGCAACCTGGCCTAAAGCATGTACGCCAGAGTCGGTCCTGCCTGAACCAATTAGGGAAATTTTTTCTTTTAAGATTTTGCGGAGGGTTTTTTCTATTATTTCCTGGATGGTGTTTGATTGACGGCCTTTCTGAACCTGCCAACCGCAGTAATTCGCGCCGTTGTAAGCGATTTTTAGTCTGATATTACGCATATATTAAAAAGTAGCGAGTAGCGAGCAACGAGTAGCGAGAATAAAATCTCTCTACTCTCTACCTGCTACTCTCTACTATTTTATTAGAACTTCAGCAATCTGCACGGCATTAGTAGCTGCTCCCTTACGCAGGTTATCAGCCACGACCCAAAGCCATAAACCGTTTTTTACGAAAGCATCCTGGCGGATCCTTCCCACAAAAGTCTCGTCCTTGCCTTCTACATCTTTAGGCATAGGGTAAAGATTATTCTTAGGCTCATCGATAACAATGACTCCGGGTGCCTTTGAAAGCAATTTCCTTACCTCTTGCGGCGAGATCGGCTTAGCAGTTTCAATATAGACTGATTCAGAGTGGCCAGTTCTCACCGGAACTCTTACGGTAGTCGCGGAAATCTTTATTTTTGCGTCGTGCATAATCTTGTGGGTTTCATTCACGAGCTTCCATTCCTCGTTAGTATAATCAGCGTCAACGAAAGTGCCGATATGAGGGAAAACATTATATGCAAGCTGCTGGGGCAGGGCTTTATTATCAACCTTTACATGGATATAGTCGCAAGCTCCGGAAGCAATTTTTAAAGTTTCCGCCTTTAATTGCTCAACCGCTCCCCTGCCTGCGCCTGAAGACGCCTGAAGAGTAGTGACTATTATCCTCTTAATACCGCACTTTTTATAAATCGGCCAAAGCGCGACTACCATTTGGATGGTAGAGCAATTTGGATTGGCAATTATGCCTTTGTGCTTCTTTATGTCCTTGGCATTGACTTCCGGAACGACCAGTGGAACTTTCGGGTCCATACGGAAATCTGCGCCGTTATCAATGACTACAGCGCCCCGCTTAACTGCTTGCGAAGCAAAGGTGAGGCTGGCGCCCTTCTCTCCTTCGGTTCCGGCAAACAAGGCAATATCGATCCCGTTAAAGGCATCGGCAGATACAGCCTCTACCTGATATTTAATGCCGCAGACATCAATCTCTCTCGAAGAACGAGCCAGGACTTTTAGCTCGGCTATGGGAAAATTACGCTCTCTAAGGCAACGCAACATCTCTAAGCCCACTACGCCTACGCCGACTACTGCAACATTATATTTTGATTTCTTTCTCATTTTATTAACTCGTAAACTCGTAAACTCGCTAACTGGTTAAACTATAAGTTTTCTACCACTAAGTCCCCTACCTCACTGGTCGAATGCCCCATCTTTCCGGCAGCCAGAGACGTTAAATCCTTATTTACTATTTTTATTACTGCCGTTTCAACGGCCTGGCCGGCCTTTACCTCTCCTAAATTTTCCAGCATCATCCCTGCGGCGCAAATCGCTGCCAGAGGATTGATGACGTTCTTACCGGTGTATTTCGGAGCAGAACCTCCTATGGGCTCAAACATCGATACGCCTTCGGGGTTAATGTTTCCGCCGGCAGCTATACCCATGCCGCCTTGTATCATCGCGCCCAAATCAGTAATTATATCTCCGAACATGTTGTCAGTGACAATCACGTCAAACCATTCGGGATTTTTGACAAACCACATAGTCGTGGCATCAACGTGGGCATAATCAGTCTGGATGTCAGAATATTCTTTCGCAACCTCATGGAATGTCCTTTCCCATAAATCCCAGGCATAAGTCAAAACATTAGTCTTGCCGCAAAGAGTAAGTTTCTTTCTTCTATTGCGCTTCCTGCAAAATTCAAAAGCATACCTGATACAACGCTCAACGCCTTTACGGGTATTATAAGAAATCTGAAGCGCTATCTCCTCTTTAGAGCCTTTATCCTTAAATTCACCCATTCCCTTGTAAAGGCCTTCGGAATTTTCCCTGACAACAACGAAATCAATGTCTTTAGGCAGTTTATCCTTAAGCGGGCAGAATTTCTCGTTATAAAGACGCACCGGCCTCAAATTAATATACTGGTCCAGGGAAAATCTCAATTTCAAAAGTATGCCTGTTTCCAGGATCCCGGGTTTTACATCAGGATGGCCGATGGCGCCCAGGTATATAGCATCGAATTTTTCCAGGCTCGAAATATCCTTATCCTCTAGAGTTTTTCCGGTCTTTAAATATCTTTCCCCGCCGAAATCAAAGACTTTTGTTTCGAATTTAAAATCAAATTTTTTGGCGGCGGCCTCTAAGACCTTCAGGCCTTCACGGATTACTTCCGGGCCTGTTCCGTCACCCGGTATTACTGCTATTTTTTTCATGATTTTCAAGAATTTAAACTGGTTTAGGTTCGCTTATGGGGTAAAGCATTATTATGTATCTGGCATTCACAGTTAAGAATTTTGTTTCCAGCATCAGTTTTTCATCTTTTTCAGAGTAAACCTTAACGTCGGTGACCGGTATGAAATTACCGGAAACTCTGGAGGCGAGAAAATCCGTAACCCTGCCGCCCGGGACAACATGTATGTTGCCTATCAATTTGTAATGGTCAGTAACAATTGCTACTTTAACCAGGTCGCGATCAGCTTTCATTGTCGTTCCCTCCCTTATTCAATGAGCACATAATTTATGGAGTCCGCTTAATGCTGGCGACATAAATTATATGTGCGAATCGAATCCCTCACCTTTTATCCATTCACGAATTTAGGTATTCCCTAATACTTAAAAAGGTGAGGGATAAATTCGGTCTAACAACTTACGTCGTCTTTCGAACTCCGTAAGTTGTGTCCTCATTTAGCCAGTTAATCAGCCCGCCTGCGTTGATAATCGAACGCATAAAATCGGGAAACGCATTTGCCTTAAATGACATGTGGCGAGTTTTATCATCGATGGAGCCGGACGCGAGATCTATCTCTAATTCGTCGCCGGCCTTGATCTCAGCCGCATTCCTTATTTCAAAAATAGGCAGTCCTATATTTAGGGCGTTTCGGTAAAAAATCCTCGCGAAACTCTCGGCTACGACACAAGAAATACCCGCGCCCTTTATCGCCAACGGCGCATGCTCGCGGCTGGAACCGCAGCCGAAATTTTTTCCTGCTACTATTATATCACCGCTTGAGATTTTTTTTACAAAATCTTTGTCCAGCGTCTGCATGCAATGAGCGCCTAATTCTTTCGCGTCGGTTAGATTTAAGTACCTGGATGCGATGATCTCATCCGTATTTACGTCATCCCCGAATCTGTGGGCCCTGCCTTTTAAAAACATAGTATCTGCCATTAGCTAAATTACCTCTTCTGGATGGACAATCTTACCCTTGACTGCCGAAGCAGCAGCAACCGCCGGATTTGACAAATATACGAAACTTTCCGGATGCCCCATCCTGCCTAAAAAGTTCCTATTCGTAGTTGCCAAAGCCACCTCGCCTTTATCAAGTATCCCTAAATGCCCGCCTAAACACGGGCCGCAAGTAGGAGTCGAGAATACTCCTCCGGCCTTGACAAAAACTTGAGCCAGGCCTTCTTTGAGGGCTTCTAAGTAAATCTTTTGCGTTGCCGGAATCACGATTAAGCGCACATCAGGATGGACCTTTTTATTTTTGATAATTTTCGCGGCAATCCTTAAATCGCTAATATGGCCGTTAGTGCAGGAGCCAATAACAACCTGGTCTATCTTGACGCTTTTAAGCTCGCTGACATTCTTAACATTGCTGGGTAGATGCGGACAGGCAACAGCCGGCTCCCATTTGGAACAATCGTATTGGCGTGTTTGGCTGTATTTAGCATCTTTATCCGAAACTAGCCCTCTGGCCTTTTTAATTCCGGGCCAGCCAGCCTCTTTCAGATATTTAAAAGTGGTTTCATCAGGGGGTATTATTCCGGCTTTTGCTCCGGCTTCGATTGCCATATTCGACATGGGAAAACGCTCATCCATAGAGAGCTTCTCAATAACCTCGCCGCAGAACTCCATAGCCATATAGCTGGCGCCATCGACTCCGATATCGCCGATAGTATGTAAGATCAGGTCCTTGCCTCCCACCCATTTATTGAGCTTACCTTGATAAATAAATTTAAAAGATTCCGGAACTTTGAGCCAAACCTTGCCGATAGCAAGACAGGCGCCTAGATCCGTTGAGCCCACGCCTGTAGCGAACGCGCCTAAGGCTCCGTATGTGCATGTATGGCTATCTGCGCCGATTACCAGGTCCCCGGCTCCGACTAAGCCCAATTCCGGCAGCAATGCGTGTTCGATTCCCATCCTGCCGACTTCGTAATAATGTTTAATATTAAACTGGCGGCTAAAATCTTTCAAAACCACCACAGCGTTTGCCGCCTTTAAATCTTTTGCCGGAGTAAAATGATCCGGGATAAGGGCGATTTTTTCAGTGTCGAAAACTTTATTGCGTCCTAAGCGCTTAAATTCGCTTATGGCCAAAGGCGCGGTTATATCATTACCCAGGCAAAAATCAACATTCGCCCAGATAAAATCGCCGGGTAAAAGAGTTTTTTTATCGCAATGCCTTAAAAGGATTTTTTCTGCAATTGTATGGCCCATAATATCGGATTTAGAATTTAAATTAATGCGGATTTTTTACGGCAGGAATACCGGATTTAAATCAAACAACCAGCTTTTTTACTGCCAAAGTCGCGTTATGGCCGCCAAAACCTAAAGAATTAGAAAGCGCAACATTTACCTGCATTTTGCGCGCTACGTTCGGGACATAATCAAGGTCGCACTCCGGATCAGGATTATCGTAATTAATTGTCGGAGGAACCAATGAGTGCTTGACTGTAAGCCCCAGGACGACAAATTCTACGCCGCCTGCCCCGCCAAGTAAATGGCCGGTGACGGATTTGGTCGAACTGACTGCAATTTTCTTCGCGTATTCGCCGAAAACAATCTTTATAGCCTTGGTCTCAATCTTATCATTAAGCATAGTGGATGTCCCATGAGCGTTTATGTAATCAACCTCATCAATCTTGATATTCCCGTCTGATAAAGCTGCCTTCATCGCCCTTGCTGCCCCATCGCCTGATGGATCCGGCGCAGTTACATGATAAGCATCCGAGCTCATACCGTAACCTACCATTTCGCAGTAAATCTGGGCAGAGCGCTTAAGGGCGTGCTCTAATTCTTCCAAGACCACGACTCCCGAGCCCTCGGCAATAACAAAACCGTCTCTATCTCTTTCAAATGGCCGGCTTGCTGCTTCCGGCTTATCATTACGGCAACTCAAAGCTCTCAAAGCACAGAATCCGCCTACTCCTAAAGGAGTAATCGCGCTCTCCGTACCGCCGCAAACCATGACATCCGCCTGGCCTCTCTGGATAATCCGATAGGCGTCTCCGATAGAGTGGCTTCCTGTTGCGCAAGCAGTAGCAACGCAAGAATTAGGGCCCTTAAGCCCAAAAATAATAGAGATCCAGCCCGCAGCCTCATTTACAATTAACATCGGTATCAAAAATGGTGAAATGCGCTTAGCCCCATTTTTAATATATTCCATTGTCTGATCTTCCATAACTTTTAAACTTCCAATACCTGAACCGACTATAACTCCGAAACGGCTTAAATCTTCCTGGCTTAAATTCAATTTTGAATCATCAAGAGCCTGTTTTGCCGCCGCGACCGCAAAGTGGACAAACCTGTCCGTATGCCTGATCTCTTTTTTGCCCATGTATAAAGAGGCGTCAAAATTCTTAACCTCTCCGGCAATTTGAGAAGGAAAATTAGTCGAATCAAAATAAGTGATGCGACCGATCCCGCTTTTACCTTTAAGTAAGCTATCCCAAAACGTAGGAACGTCGTTACCTACGGGACTAACTACACCCAGGCCTGTTAGGACTACTCTTCTTTCTTGCATATTTTTCTATTGATAAAATATGATGCCCCGATTGATCATCGGGGCCATCATTAAATCTATATAATATCTAAAAAAGAAGTACACACCTATTTCTTGGCGGACTTTTCTTCGATATACTTTATCGCTTCGCCAACGGTTGCCATCTTTTCAGCGTCTTCATCAGGTATCTCGATACCAAACTCTTCTTCCAGGGCCATGACCAACTCAACCGTATCTAAAGAGTCAGCGCCTAAATCATCGATAAATGAAGCCTGAGGCGTAACTTCTTCTTCCTTGACGCCTAACTGTTCTGCTATAATTGCCTTGACTTTATCTGCTACTGCCATCTTGTTTCCTCCTTTAATGAGCACATAATTTATGGAACACTAACTGTGACATAAATTATGCGTGCGAATTAAATCCCCACACCAATTAATGTCGTGCATTTCTTAATCTTTATCCCCATACCATTCATAATTGGTGTGGGGATAAATTCAGCCATCAAAGTTACGTTGCTAAAGCTTCCGTAACTTTGGGCTTCATTTATTGCATCACCATGCCGCCATCTATAATAAAAGCCTGGCCTGTCATATAACTGGAATCATCGCTTGCCAAAAACAGGCATAAGTTTGCGACGTCCTCAGGCTTGCCGAATCTTGTTAATGGTATCTGATCCATCATCTTCTGGCGGATTTCCGGAGGTAATTTCGCGGTCATCGCCGTTTCTATGAAGCCCGGCGCGATTGCGTTTACATTGATATTGCGGCTGCCGAATTCCCTTGCCACCGCCTTAGTCAGGCCGATAATGCCTGCTTTGGAAGCAGCGTAATTAGCCTGTCCCGCGTTACCCATTATCCCAATGATCGATGCTATATTTATAATCTTGCCGCTCTTTTGTTTCAAGAGGTGGCGGCTGGCGGCTTTTATACAGTTAAAAGCGCCTTTTAAGTTCACGGCGATAACTTTATCCCAATCATCCTCTGTCATCCTCAAGATAAGATTATCGCGCGTTATACCCGCATTGTTAACTAATATATCAATCTTCTTGGATTTGTCAAGAATTTTGTTTATCATTTCCACGGTCTGATTCAAATTCGTTACATCATTTAAGTACCCGTCTGCCTTTATCTTATAAGCCGACAGCTCTTTTACCGTCTCCTCAATTCCTACGCTATCCATATCGCAAATAACAACATCCGCGCCTGCCTGAGCAAAGCGTATCGCGATAGACTTGCCTATACCCCTTGCCGCTCCGGTTATCAAAGCTAACTTACCTTCAAAACCCATATCAACTCCTATAAATATTGTTTTTTTAACTGGATTTCAACTGGTCAATTACCGCTTTCGCAGAATCTGAAGTTTCGATATTATAAACTGCCGCTGACGGTTCAATTCGCCTCATCAAACCCTTAAGCACCTTGCCCGGGCCGACCTCAATAAAGGCCTCAACCCCCTGGCTTAATATCAGGCGCATTGATGCCTCCCATAACACGCTAGAGGCTACCTGTTTCAGAAGATTGTCCTTTATTTTATCGGGGTTGCGTTCAATACCTGCAGTCACATTAAAAACAACATCTATCTTCGGAGTGTTAAAGCGATATTTATTTAATTCCTGGGCTAAGCTATCAGAAGCTGTTTTCATCAACGGAGAATGAAACGCTCCGCTAACTGCAAGCTCTATGACCCTCGAAGCGCCCTGCTCTTCTGCCTCTTTAGCGGCAATGTCTATGGTTTTAGCTTCGCCGGAAATTACGATCTGGCCGGGGCAATTCAGGTTGGCAACAAAACAGCCGTTTTTCTTGCAAATCCCGCGCACTTTTGTTTCATCCAGGCCGATGATCGAAGCCATCTTTCCCTGGGTTTGCTTTGCAGCCATTTCCATAAGCTCGCCGCGTTTACGCACAATATTAAGCGCATCTTCAAAAGTCAAAACGCCGGCAGCGACTAATGCGCTGTACTCGCCTAAGCTTAAACCCGCCGAGAATTGAGGCGCGATCTGCGAGCTCTCTTTCAAGGCCTCTAATGCCGCGATACTCATTGTCAATATTGCCGGCTGGCAGAGGTCTGTTTTTTTGATCTCCTCTTCACAGCCTTGGAAACAAATCTGGCTTAAAGAAAATTTTAAGGCTTTATCGGCTTTTTCAAAAACCTTTCTTGCTGCATCAGATTTTTCGTATAAGTCTTTTCCCATGCCCGGATACTGCGCGCCCTGGCCGGGAAAGATTAAAGCGATTTTTTTACTCATCAAGCCTACCATTCAATGACTACAGCGCCCCAGACAAGTCCGGCGCCAAAAGCGTCAAGAATCAATATGTCGCCTTTTTTAAGGTTCTTCTCTTTTACTACTTCTGCCAAAGCTACAGCCGTAGAAGCGCTGGACATATTGCCGTATTTATGGATATTGAAGTAAATCTTTTCCTGGGGTAATTTTAGCTTTTTAGCAACCGCATTAAGTATCCTTATATTGGCCTGATGAGGAATTACGTAAGTTATATCCGGGCAACCCAGGCCGCATTTTTTTAGCGCCTTGTTAGCCGCGTCGGTCATAGCCTTGACCGCGATTTTAAATAATTCGTTGCCGCGCATCTTTATAAAATGCATTCTTTCGTTGACGGTCTTGACGCTTGCGGGATGTTTCGAGCCGCCGGCAGGCATAAACAATAATTCTTTAAGGTTGCCGTCGCTTTTTAAGTAACTGGCGCGTATGCCGCCTCTTTTAACCGGGACCAAAACCGCTGCCCCTGCGCCGTCGCCGAATAAAACACAGGTATTCCTGTCCGTCCAATCAGTAACAGAGGATAATTTTTCCGCGCCGATGATCAAAGCGTTCTTGTAAACGCCGTTTTTGATGAACTGTTCGGCTGTTATCATGGCGTAGACAAAACCCGTACACGCCGCGCTTACGTCAAAGCATACGGCGTTCTCAGCTTTTAAAGCGCTTTGAACAATGCAAGCCGTGGAAGGAAAACTCATATCCGGAGTTATTGTGGCTACGATTAATAATTCTATTTTTTCAGGCGCCAAGCCCGCGTCATCAAGCGCTTTTCTTGCAGCCCGTATTGCCATATCCGAGGTCGGCTGATTTGTGCCGGCAATCCTTCTCTGTTTTATGCCGGTGCGCGTAGTGATCCACTCGTCAGAAGTATCGACCATCTTTTCAAGGTCGGAATTTCTTAATATTTTTTCCGGCACGTAGTAACCAACCCCTGCAATACCTACTTTTCTTTCTTTAGACATTCTGCACCTTTAAGCGGCTGATGCGCTCCACGATTTTTTCGTTTACCTTAAGCTCGATTTCTTCTTTGGCTACCCTTACCGCGTTTTTAATCGCGTAGGCTCCGGAACGGCCGTGGCTGATAATGACTACGCCGTTAATCCCCAAGAGCGGCGCGCCGCCGTATTCTGAATAATCGAGTTTTTTCTTAAAGCTCATTAAACTGTTCCTTATAAAAATAAGCCCGATCTTAGCCATAAAGCTGCGTTTCAATTCGCGTTTTAAAAATTCTCCGATTACTTCGATTGCTCCCTCCATTACTTTCAGGGAAACGTTTCCCACAAAACCGTCGCAGATAAGCGCGTCGCACCTGCCGGCAAAAATATCTTTGGCTTCGGCGTTACCGAAGAAATTAAAATCGCCTTCTTCCATAAGGCTGAAAGTCTGTTTAAGAAAATCCGTGCCCTTGCTTTCTTCTTCACCGACATTCATCAGCCCGATGCGCGGATTGTCTTTGTTAAGGATATCTCTAAGGTAGGCATCAGCCATAATCGCGTATTGCAAAAGATGTATCGGCTTTGGGTCGATATTCGCCCCTACGTCGATAATTATTCCGACATCTTTTAAAGTCGGCATGACTATGGAAATACCCGGCCGTTCAATTCCCTGAAGAGTACCCAGGCTCAAAGCTGCCGCGCAGACAACCGCTCCGGTGTTCCCGGCGCTGACAAAAGCGTCGGCTTTTTTCTGCTTGCAAAGCTCCATGCCTACGACAATCGAAGATTGTCTTTTTCTGCGCACGCTGTTGGCAGCCGGATCATGCATGGCGATGATTTGGGGCGCGTCAACAATCTCAATGGCGCTGGGATCTTTCTTGAGCCTCGTAATCTCGTCCTTTATGCGCTGTTCCTGGCCGACAAGGATTATCTCGACGTTATTGTATGCCTTTTGGGCAGCCAAAGCGCCTTCGACAATCGGACGGGGAGCGAAATCGCCTCCCATAGCATCAACGACAATTTTCATAAATAAATCTCTCTTATTTGTCTATTGTCGATAATCTATAGTCTATGGTTAAAATCTTAAAAACTATCGGCCATTGACTATCGACCATGGACTAAATTACTGTTTCTTTTCTTTCTTTTTCTTTTGCTTTATTTCAATCATCTGCCTGTCGCCATAGTAGCCGCAAACCATACAAATCTGGTGAGGCAACTTTTCCGTTTTACAGTGGGAACACACCGAACGCTTTACTTGCCCCAGCTTCTTGTGCGTCCTTTTTTTTCTTGTCCTGGAGTGAGAAAATCTTCTTTTTGGCAGAGCCATTAAAAACCTCCGAGTAGTTAATTATTTTTTGCACCGGCAATTACCGGCGTTTAAATCTTCTCCGCAAACCAAACAAAGCCCTTTACAACTGACTTTACATAACGGCTTGACCGGAAAATCCAGCAGTATCTCTTCCCTCAAATCCGGATCTATATCAATAAATAAATCTTCAGGATTTACTTCGTAATGGAATTTTACGTCTTTCTTAAACGGCCACTTGAAATTGGCAAGACAGCGCGAACAGATAAACTCCATTGCTCCGCTTATTGAAGCCTTTACGGTTATGTTGTTTATGCCTGCAGATACATGCGCTTTTACAAGCACCGGCTCGCAGGGCGAAAAATCAGGGCCGCCGATATCTAAGGCGTCTTTCTCAAAATTCTCTTCCAGGTCTAACGCGCCTGAAGCAGGTATGCTTCTAAGTGGTATCTTCAGTGGAACACCTATGGACTAATGGTTCGAGTTCCCTCCCGAGGCAGTATTCTGCCGAGGGATTAACTTACTTTTTAAGCTTTTCTTTAAGCGCCTTCTCAACGAAACCCGGCACGAATTCTTTTAAGTCCGCTCCCAGCTGGGCTGCTTCTTTCAACAGCTTGCTGGAGACATAGGAAAAAGACTCAGAAGGCATAAGAAACATGGTTTCAACATCCTGGGCAAGCTTCCTATTGGTTAATGCCATCTGGAATTCATATTCAAAATCCGAAATCATGCGCAAGCCCCGGATTATTACGTTTATCTTTTTCCGGCGCGCGTAGTTAACGACTAACTCATCAAAATACTCTATTGAGATACCGCTCAAGCCTTTGGTGGCCTGCTTTAACATATCCAGCCTTTCCTTGGCGCTGAACAAAGGCTTCTTAGCGCGATTCTCCGCCACTGCCACAACCACTTCCTCAAAAATATTCGTGGCCCTTTTTATCAGGTCAATGTGACCGTATGTAACCGGGTCAAACGTCCCCGGGTAAATCGCTTTCTGGCACATCTTTAATCTATCCTCCTGAACCAATACTTAAAAATTCATAACCCGTTAGCCTTTAATAATATAGGCTAATTTAACCTAAGGCAAATTTTAATCTGAATTATTCAATGCAGGTATTGGTAGTTTTGCAATAAAAGGAAAGTTTCGTAGTGGAGTATTCATTAGTGCGCCATAATTTAAGCTGGCCCACTTCCTCCAAAAGTTTCTCTCTTCTATGATATTGAACGATGATGAAACCATTTCGGGTTAATATATCATAAGCCCCAAGTGTTTGCAAGGTTTTTTTTGCCAATGACTCAGTAACTACGGCTGCTGTTGCCCCAGGGCGGGCCTCCCCTTTGTAATAAGGCGGGTCAAGGAAGATCAAGTCAAACATTTCCTTGTGTTCTTTTAATGCCTCAATGGCCTTATCCGCATCAGTATTCAATATCTTATAAGCTTTGGCATCGGTTTTCAGGCTATTCAGGTTTGTTTCGATGATTTTTGTGTTTCCTGTGTCAGTGTCCACAAAATATGCCTCTATTGCGCCCTCAGACAGGGCTTCTATGCCTACCGCGCCAGAGCCGGCATATAAGTCCAGGAAGCGGCTGCCTGGCACCACGGGCCTTAGGATATCAAACAAGGCTTTTTTGACCTTATCTTCAGTGGGCCTTATGCCTTGAGATGACATAAGTTTCCTGCCTTTAAATTGTCCGGATATTATTCTCATGTTACCTCTTACCTGTTACCTGTTACCAGTTACTAGTTACGAGTTACTAATCTACGCAGTAAGCATCAATGTTTCAAAACCAGGGTATTTCCTTTTCAGGGTTTCCTTAAGGTTTTCGTGCTGGTGCTCTTTTAATTCCGGGTCTTTGTTTAATAAACGCAACGCCTCGTTCCTGGCGTTTTTCAATATATGCATCTGCCGGATCGGGTCAACAATCTTCAAATCGCTCAAGCCGTGCTGCTGGCTGCCGAAAAACTCACCCGGGCCGCGAATCCTTAAATCAGCCTCGGCGATCTTGAACCCGTCTGAAAGCGCGGTTATTGCCTTTATCCTCTTTGTAGCATCTTCTGTCTTCGGGGAACTTACTACCAGGCAATAAGACTTATTCGTAGACCTGCCTACCCTGCCTCTTAACTGGTGCAAGGTTGATAAGCCAAACCTGTCTGCTTCCTCTATCAAAATACAGCTGGCATTTGCAACATCAACGCCAACCTCTAATATACTTGTTGCCACGAGTATGTCAATATCCGCGTTGCAAAACCCCTGCATGATTTTTTCTTGGGTCCTAGAATCCACCCGGCTGTGGATCAGGGCGAGATTAAAATCCTTGAAAGTCTTGGCTTTTAGCTGGGTAAACATTGCCTTGGCAGCTTTTAAATCCAAGCTAAGAGATTCTTCGATTATGGGATAAATAATATAGGCCTGCTTGCCCTCTAGAACTATTTTTTTCAAAAACTCGTAAGCCTCGTTAGCCTGTTCCTGGGAAAAATTCAAAGTCTCAACCGGCTGCCTGCCAACTGGCAAGTCTTTTATTATCGAGACATCTAAATCCCCGTAAATAGTCATTGCCAGGGTACGGGGAATCGGGGTTGCAGTCATAATCAAGACATGCGGCCAGATTCCGGGCGTTGCTTGCAAAGTCTTTTTGGAGATCTTAGCCCGCTGTTCAACTCCGAATTTATGCTGCTCATCGATGATTACCAGGCCCAAAGATTTAAACTGGACGTTTTCAGAGAGCAAAGCGTGCGTGCCGATAATAAAATTAATTTCACCGCTCTTTACCTTTTTATATATCTTATTTTTTTCAGCCGCGGTCAAAGAACTGGTAAGCACGGCGATTTTTATATTTTTCTCTATGCATTTGGAAATCCGGGATAAGACTCTTGAATGTTGGTTGGCAATTATTTCCGTAGGCACCATAAGGCACACTTGCTTACCAGTCTCAATAGCGTTTAAGGACGCTAAAAATGCCACGATTGTCTTTCCGCAGCCGACATCACCTTCCAATAGCCTCTGCATTGAAACTGGCTTTGCCAGATCCTGTTTTATTTCTTCCAGCACACTTACCTGGGAACTGGTAAGTGTGAATTTCAAATTTTCCTGAACCTCTCTGGCTAATACACCCTCGCAAGCAAGACTAAGCGCCTGACGGCTTTTCTGCCTGGCCTTACGAAGTAGTATTGGTATCTGATAAAGGAAGCACTCGTCAAAGGCTAATCTTTTATAAGCCTCGGCAAGTGATTGAGAATCCTGGGGAAAATGGATATTTACCAGGGCCTTTGCCAGATTAGGCAATTTAAGCTGGTTACGCAAATCAAATGGAAGGAAATCTTTTACAGAAGGAATAAATTCATCCAGAGCAAGTTTCACCAACCTTCTCAACTGGCGTTGGCTCAAAAGCCGCGCGCTGGGATAAATCGGAACAATCCTGCCTACGCTTAAGCTCTCCTCTCCTTCATCCGCGGATACGACTTCAAATTCCGGCGAATTGAATTGTAGCTTTCCTTTATAGCTTGTTACAAAGCCGTAGAGTATTACCTCTTCACCGGGTTTTAAAATATCCTCAAGGAACCTCTGGTTAAACCATACAGCGCTAATCTTTCCACTCTCATCCTCAACAACAGCTGAAGTCAAGCTGAAATTACGCCTCTTCCAGGACTGGTGCGCATGGCAAGAAAGAATCTTTCCTTTAATGGTAAAATTCGCGTTTTCGTTTACCTGGGATATGGGAAGAAAATTTTTGCGGTCTTCGTAACGGCGGGGAAAAAGATAAAATAAATCTTCTATAGTGGAAACGCCCAATTGCTTAAAAACTTTTGCCCGG